>Ga0207047_1047_pt1 | contig 29998 bp, 14 predicted proteins | sample Alteio_BWMinCont_67_FD_153302 | JGI IMG/M metagenome (GOLD analysis project Ga0207047, IMG submission 153302) | Enriched cells from forest soil in Barre Woods Harvard Forest LTER site, Petersham, Massachusetts, United States -... | ecosystem: Environmental > Terrestrial > Soil > Temperate forest >...
AAACCTGAGCTCGACGTTGCCGGTGAGCTTGTTGAAAGAGGCGCATCAGATCGAGAAGCTCGCGAAACAGATTCAGGAGCGGATGAAGAATAGCTAAGCGTTATGGCGGCGCGGGCGATCCGGCGGTAGGCGGTTCGGTGCTGAGAACGGACGAGCGGGCGGCGTCGTGCGGGCCGCGGTAGGACTGATCCTGCTGGTGGGCGCGTTGTTCTTCAGCCAGCGCGTTCAGGCGGGAAAAAGCGGCGCGCTCGTGCGCGGCCTTTTCGGACTGACCGGACTTCGCGTAGGCCTTGGCGAGAGCGAAATGTATCTCCGGGCTGGAGGGGGCGATGGCGATGGCCGCTTCGAGTTCGGGGATTGACTTTTCCACGTTGCCGAGACTCATCCAGGCACGGCCCAGAAGATAATGTGCATCGGCTGAGTCAGGAGCAAGCTGCGCAGCGGTCTCGGCCGATGCCAGCGCGTCCTGGGAGAGCTGCTGCTGGAGCGAGATGGATGCGAGGCGTATCCAGGGCAGTGCACTGCGCGGCGATATTTTTATCTCTTCACGCATCTGCGCTTTGGCTTCGTCGTATTGCGACAGGGAATCGAGCGCGGTGCCGTAGGTGTAGTGGAGAAATGGGGTGTTGGGATATTGTGCGATCAACTGTTGCAATTTAGGAAAGGCCTGGTCGTACTTGCTGGCCAGAAGCAGCTCGGCGATCTCTCCGGTGGATTCAACGAGCGGTTGGCGGGAGGGCTCGACATCCTGCGGCAGGGCGGGCATGCGGAGCATGGCCATGCCCAGGGCGAAGCGGATCTGCTTTGTCAGCGGTTCCTGGCCGGCGACCGGAGTGAGTAAGTCAGTAGCGGCTTCGAACTGGCCTTTGCGGTTGAGAAGGATCGCCAGGTGATAGCTCGCGACCTCGACCGCCGCGGGTCCTCCGGTGAGACCTAGTTGATGGCCGCGCTCGAGATGCAGGAAGGCGTTGTCGTAGTCCTTCAACTCGAACTCGGAGAGGCCCATGACCGCCCAAGCGGTGCCGTCATTCGGCTTGCGCTCGATCCAGGGCTTCAGGGCGGCGATGGTTTCGGAGAAGCGCCCGGTGGAGTAGTAGAGCATGGCGAGACTCCACTGGCCGGTATCCCAGTCGGGACGCAGGGCGAGTGCGCGTTGGTAGGCGCGGATCGCGGCTTCCGCGTCTCCGGAGGACTGTGCGGCCTGGGCGGCGCGCGCGGCGTCGTCGAAGTCTGCGGGTTGGGATGATTCTGTGCCCGTAGCGGTTACAGATACCGGCGCGGAGTGAACTTTGTAGAGGCTGGCCGCGTCGGCGTCGGTTTGAGGATGATCGGGTGCGAGCTTTTCTGCAGCCTGGGCTTCCTGCGCGGACTGGGAGGCTTTGCCGGATGCACGCAAAGCTTTGGACAGAGCCAGATGGGCGGCAGAGGAGTTGGGCGCGAGAGTTAAGGCCTGCTTCGCGGCACGCAGAGATTCGTCAGGATTTTTGAGTTCGAGTGCGGCAATTTGTATCCACGGTAAGGCACTGCGGGGAGAAATTCTGGTTTCGTTCTGTTGCGCGATCAGTGCCTGTTTGGGCTGATGAGCGGATTCGAGGGCGAGACCTTGGGCGTAATGCAGATAAGGAGTCTGCGGATGCTGCGCGAGGAGTGTAGAGAGAGCAGCGAGAAATTTTTCCGGGTCGTTTTGTAGGAGTACGGCTTCGCCCGCAGCTTCGAGCAAGGCATCCTGCGATGGCTCGACCTCTTCAGGAAGCAAAGGGACGCGCAGCAAAGCCAGTCCAAGAGCGGTTTTGATCTGTGCGGGCAACTGGTTCTGACCGAAGGTGGCCTGGAGCAGGGAAGACGCGCGCTCGAATTCACCGTTGCGGATCAACAAGAGGGCGAGGTGATAAGCGGAGACGCGCGCGAGCTCCGGGTCGTCGGAGCTGGCGATGGCCTGGGCCTTTTCAAGATGCGCGAGGGAGTTGGCGTAGTCCTTGGCTTCGAATTCGGAGAGGCCGAGAAAGCTCCACGCGGGGCCGAGGTTGGGCGCAAGCTGGACGAGTTTTTGGAGAGCGGCGATAGCTTCGGAATAATGATTCTGGTCGTACTGGAGCGTGCCCAGGTAGTACCATCCCTCGGCCCAGTCGGGGTGAAGGGCAAGCGCCTGGGAGTAGGCGTGGACGGCTTCGTCGGCCTTGCCGGCTTCGCGCGCGGCGGTTGCCGTTTGGGCGAGCGACTGAAAATTGTCCGTGCTTTGAGCCAGGGCAGCCGGGGCGCTGCCGCAATCGAGCGCGAAGGCGAGAGCGCAACAGAATATGATCCGGCCAAGGCGTGGGACGAGCATGTAAAACTGTCTCATTCACGGGGCAGAAAAGGCTACGCCAGTTTTTCGGTCGCCGTGCGCGGTTCAGATCCCCGCGAGGCCACGTTCTGCCGATTCTTTAGATTGGCGGTCCCCCCAAATCATGGGACTGTATGGAATATTCTGTGGCTTCAGTTGTTAGCAATGAAGGCCCACCCATGAAAAATAAAATATTTGCCTCTACCCCTGATGAAGCTGGAAATTGTTCTCACGTAACGCACAGCCTGACCAAGAGAATTTTTGACCCGACACCGGGAAAGAGCCAGCCAAGCTGGAAATTCATTTGTCTTGTGCTGCTCGCTCTTTTTGTGGGTGCGGCGTCGCTCAAGGCGCAGGAGCATCATCATCACGGGGCGGAAGGCGGCGATCCGGATGCCGCTATCGAGAAGTTCGGCGCGGTGCACATGCCAATCTCGTGCTCCCCTGCGGTCGAGAAGCCTTTTGAGCGCGGCGTCGCCCTGCTGCACTCCTTCTGGTACGAAGAGGCGCTCAAGCAATTTCAGTCGGTAGCGGCTGCCGATCCGCAGTGTGCGATGGCGCAATGGGGGATTGCGATGACGGAGTGGCGTCCTTTGTGGGATGGCATGCCGGAAGAGCGTCGGAAGGCGGGAATCGTTGAAATCGACAAGGCCACCGCGCTTCATCCCAAGACCGACCGGGAGCAGCGTTACATTGCGGCCCTCAGCGGCTACCTGCACGCCGATCCAGCGCAGAATGAAAAAGCCGTGCATGAATATGCGGATGCCATGGGCGCGCTGCACAAGGCCTATCCCGAGGACACGGAGGCCACGGCTTTCTATGGATTGGCGCTGATTGCCAGCATCGGACCAGCCGATCCCACCGGCGATGCGCGCAAGGCGCTGGCAGTTCTCGAGCCGGCCTTTGAGAAGTACCCGGATCATCCCGGCTATGCGCATTACATCATTCATACCTGCGACAGTCCGCAACTGGCGCGCGAGGGACTGCCCGCCGCGGAAAAGTATGCGTCGATTGCGCCGTCTTCGGCGCATGCGCTGCATATGCCCGGTCACATCTTTGCGCGTCTGGGAATGTGGCAGGAAGATATCGACTCGGACAAGGCCTCGGTGCGCGCCTCGGAGTTCGCGGAGAAGAATCATTTGGGCGGCGTTACGCACGAGATGCACGCCTACGAGTTCCTTCTCTATGCCTACCTGCAACAGGGCGACGATGCGGAGGCGAAGCGCGTGAATGATTTCGCCGATCCCATGGTCGCGCATCTGCGTACGCTGCCTGATATAGGGAGTGACGGCATGGCTCCCTTCATGACTTATATGCTGGTGGAGTTCCCGAGCATTTACTACCTCGAGATGCATGAGTGGAAGGCGGTTCTCGCCATACCTGAGCCGCCGCAATCGATTGTTTCGGCGAAGTATTTCCGGGTCTGGGCGCAGGCCATTGCCGCCGGACACCTGCGCGATGCCGCAGCGGCTGATGCGGCTGCAAGCTACGCTCAGGCGCTCTACGATCCGGTCTCGAAAGAGGGCAGTCCAATTTCTGCGGAGATTCAGGTGACGCAGGCGACGATCAAGGCATGGCAAAGCTTTGCTCACAATGACGACGAGAAGGCCTACCAGCAGATCAGCACGGCAGCGGATATGCAGGACCGTGTGGGTCAGGCGGAAGTCGATATTCCGGCGCGCGAGATGTATGGCGATATGCTGCTCATCAATCATCAGCCGGCAGAGGCGCTGGCGCAGTATCGTGTTGCCCTGAGGCTCAGCCCCAACCGCTTTAACGGTCTCTACCACGCCGGCCAGGCGGCGGAGCAGGCGGGGAAATCCGATGAGGCTCTCGGTTACTACCGGCAACTGATGAAGGTGACCAACAACGGAGAGCATTCCCAGCGGCCGGAGATTGCGTATGCGCGGAAATACATCGCGACGAATGGCGGGAAGAGCACGGCCAGTCTCTGATCGCGAAAAGGACTCGAGCCAAAAGTCGGGCCAGGGACGGCTGGCGTCGCGATAGCATACGTTGTGCGCGCATATCGTCTCGATCTCTGGAAGAAGCAACTGGGCAGTGTGCCGGAGTCGGTCTGGGACCAGAGGGAATTGCAAGCACTGGTCCTGGCCGACAATGGGCTGACGGAGTTGTCGGCGCGGGTCGGAGGCCTGAAGCAACTGCGCATGCTCGATCTTGGGCATAATGCGCTGACCAGCTTGCCGGATGCGATTGGCGAGCTCGAGGAGTTGAGCGACTTTCTCTATCTCCACGACAACCGATTGGCCGCGCTGCCGCACACGCTCGAAAAGCTGAAGAAGCTGCGCTACCTGAACATCAGCAAGAATGAGTTTTCAGTATTTCCGGAAGCAGTGTGCGGTCTCGACGGGCTGGTCGAGTTGCGCGCCACGGACAATCAGCTGACGGCGCTTCCGGATTCCATCGGGCGGTTGTCGCGATTGCGGGAGCTGCATCTGCGCAATAACAAGCTGGCGGCGCTGCCGGAGTCGGTTAGAGAACTGCGGGAATTGCGGCAGCTCGATCTGCGCGGCAATCCGCTTGAGGGTCTGCCCAACGCTATCGCGGAGCTGCCCAGGCTCGAGAAACTGGATCTGCGCTGGGTCGATGCGTTTACGGTCCCAGCCTGGATTGGCGATCTTGAGGCGCGCGGCTGCCTGGTTTACCGCTAATTCTTTTGCTATCCGTTTTGCCGAAGCAGTTGGTATTGTTCTGTTGATGATGAGGCGGTTTTCCCACAAAGACCGAACTCGCGGGCTTCCTGTTTTTTCACGCAGAAGCTTTTTAGAGGGCCTATTGCCGGCGATGCTCTCGTTTCGCGGCCTGCCTTTTCTGGCTGCAGCCGGCTCAGCATACACCTTCGAAGAAGTTTCTCCCGCGGCCAGCGGCATTACCTGGGTTCATACCGCAGGCAAGTCGGCGGAGAAGCATCTACCGGAGACGAGCGGCGCGGGCTGCGCATTTTTCGACTACGACAACGACGGATGGATGGACATCTATCTCGTTAATAGCGGCAAAGCCGAGTTTTATGATCCGCCGCACCGTCTGCGCAATGCGCTCTATCGTAACAATCGCGATGGCACATTTACGGACGTGACGGAAAAGGCGGGCGTCGCGGGGGGCGGCTATGGGATGGGCGTGGCGGTGGGTGATTACAACGGCGATGGTCTGCCTGACCTCTACGTGACGCAGTTCGGACGCAACATTCTTTATCGTAACAACGGCGATGGCACATTTACCGATGTGACGGACAAAGCGGGCGTGGGTGCTGGTGGCTGGAGCTCAAGCGCGGTGTGGTTCGACTACGACAACGATGGCCGTCTCGATTTATTTGTGTGCCAGTTTGCCGAATTCGACAAGGCGCTCGGTTGCGGCACCGATAAGGACGGTGTGCATCACTACTGTATTCCGCGCATCTTCAAGCCGCGCCCTAGCTGGCTCTTTCACAACAATGGCGATGGCACTTTCACCGATGTGAGCAGGGAGTCGGGGATTGCGGAGCATCTGGGGAAAGCGTGGGGCGTGGTGGCCACGGACCTGAACAACGACGGATGGATGGATCTGTTTGTGGCCAACGATACGGTCGCGAATTTCCTCTTCATGAATCGCGGTGGAGGACATTTCGAAGAGACCGGCTTTGAAGCCAACGTTGCCTTTAGCGCGGAAGGCAAGGCGCGGTCGGGAATGGGAGTGGACTCGGCAGATTTTGACGGCGATGGGTGGATGGATCTCTTCGTTGCAAATATCGATGAGGAGATTTTCTCGCTCTACCGCAACGGCCATGATGGAACGTTCGACGATCTGGCGATGCAGTCGGGGATTGGCATGGCGACGCGCTGGATGAGCGGTTGGGGGTTAAAGTTCTTCGACTACGACAACGATGGGAACCTGGACATCATCATGGCGAATGGCTTCCCCGATGATCTGGTTGACGAAATTTCGAACAAGGTGACTTACAGAGAACCGCTGCTGCTCTTTCACAACGAAGGTAAGTCGTTCAAGGATGTGAGCGGGCAGAGCGGCGCGGTTTTTGCGAAGAGCTTTGCATCGCGCGGCCTCGCGATTGGCGACTTCAACAACGACGGCGCTCTCGATGTGCTGATCAGCGTGAATGATGGCGCACCGGTGCTGCTCAAGAACAACGTAGGGCAGCGCAATCACTGGCTGGGCATCAATCTTGTTGGGCGCAAGGCGAACACGGATGCGATTGGTGCGCGGATTACGTATCAGGCGGGTGACCTGAAACGTATGCGCATGAAGGTAGGCGGAGGCAGTTTCCTGTCGTCTCACGATCCGCGCATGGTGCTGGGTATTGACCAGCGCACCAAGCTTGACTGGATAGAGGTGAAGTGGCCGCAGCCGAGCGGAGTTACGGAGCGATTCACCGATCTGCCTATCGATCGCTACATCACAATCGTCGAAGGTAGCGGAAAGTGGAAGTAGCGGCGGCTGGAGCGGTTATTCAGGTAAGGGTTCGCCGGCGCGGACGATGCGGATGCGGTGGTCGGTGAATTTGTCCTTCATCTCGGGCACATAGACCTTCTGCATATGGCACGAGGTGCAATCCTTGGCAGCTACTGGGCAGGCGGCTCCCGGATGAGTGGAGGTAGGATGCGCGGCGGCAGGCTTCTCACCTGCGGAAGTCACGTGACATTTCAGGCAGGCGTGATCGTAGGCTGAAGCGCTGGTTTGCAGCTGCTCGTGCGGATCATGGCAGGCGGTGCAGGTGAGGCGCGCGTCGCCCTTTCCCCAGCATTTGCTGGTGACGAGGCGATAGGGAGCGGAGCGCGTGGTCGATACGCCTTTTGTGCCGGAGAGCTTTACATCCCACCATGTACCGTGGCACGCACCGCAGAAGTCGACGGAGTCGACCGGGCTGAGATGGGCGGAGTTGAAGATGTGTCCCTGGTCGGCGTTGAGTTTGCCGTTCATCAGCGACTTCATGGCGGCGACGTGCTTCGCGCCCGGCCCGTGGCATGCTTCGCAGGTGACGCCGAGGATCAGGTTCTTTTCGTCGAAGGAATCTCCGATGGCCGAGGCGGTGGTGTGGCAGGCGAAACAGCGGCCGATCTCGGAGGAGCTGACGGGGCGATCCATAGCTTCTTCGACATCTTTGGGTGAAGCCAGGTCGCGAGCGGGCGTGAAGCCCAGGTTGTTGAGAGTGGTGAAGTAAGTGACGCGGGCCTCGTAGAAGTTGCCGTCGTCGCGTTTGAACAAATAGGACTGGCCGACCCGGCTGGTGCCGAAGGCCCACAGCAGATTGGCGGATTGAGTGTGAGAGCCGTCGGTGACGGTGTAGACGCTGTGCTCGCCTTCTCGCTTGATTTGATAGTGATAGGGGCCGACGGCGAAGGTCAGGTCAGGGTGGGAACGCAATATGGGAGCGTTGTCCGCGTGGGCGGCGCCCAGGGCCATGGGCGTTCGGGTCTGCGAAGTGAATTTTGCGGAATGACATGGGGCACAGGCTTCAGGACCGGTGTATTCACTGCGGGAAGAAGCGCTCTGGGTGGGCCAGAAGCCCGGATCGGCCAGATGGTCGGAGGTTGAGAGCTGCGCCCGAAGCCGCGGCAGGATTGGCGCGAGCGCCAGCAGAATCAGGGCGATAACCATGGCGATTCGATAGTGCCAGCTCCCCACCCTGATGCTCACCGCGGCCATCCCACCGGCCTACCATAGCGTGACGCGGAGACAAGATCAACCGGCACGTCGCGTTGTGATCCTGTGAATAATCGGGAAAGATGTCTGCGGCTGGACTCGGGTAAGTCCTTTGTTTTTGATCCGATGCGGTTACGATTTCGGGGGCGTCTGGGAGGCTCAATAAGAAGACTATACAGGTGTACAAGTTTAATGTACTATTCCCGACAAAATGCAAGCCTCGGGAAGACAGTAGTTTGCACATGAGGTGCATTTGACGCGCGGTAGGGGCCGCCCTGCTGGAAAAGGTTCACGTGGTCCTTTGGTCGTAATCGGACATTATTTTTGTTGACAGTCGTCCGTTTGGGGTAGTAATCAAACGTTTCAGTTCAAGCTGTTAACGTTATCAGGATTCGAAACACGGACCTAGAAAGGTCTGACTTTCGAATTGCACGACCACGACTTTTTCAAGGAGGCACGTATGTGCTATCGATTCGCAGGAAGCAGAGGTGTGTGTGAAAAGCGATCAACGCTTCGCGCATTGCCTTTCGCGCTTCTAGCGGTGCTGCTGGCGATTCCGTTCAGCCTGCACGCCCAACAATATTCAGGAACAATTACGGGTTCGGTGCTTGACCCAAGCGGGGCGGCCGTGGCCGGGGCTACGGTTACGGTGATCAACACCGGCACCAACGCCACCACGACGGTGAAAGCCGATAACCAGGGCAATTTTTCCGTGGCTCAGCTGCCGGTCGGAACCTATGAAGTCCAGGTAAGACAGGGCAACTTCAAGGAGTATGTCGAAACCGGTGTCGAGGTTCACACCTCGTCCTTCACCGAAGTGAAGGCCACGCTGCAGATGGGTGCGGTGACGGAAAAGGTGACCGTCTCGGCGACAGCTGTTCAGGTGCAGACAACTTCGGCCAGTGTGGGTGAGGTCGTTCAGGGAACACAGGTTCGCGAACTGCCGCTGAATGGTGAGAATTTTGTGGGACTGACGCAGTTGTCTCCCGGCGTCAGCGCGGCTCAGGGCGCCAACTTCGTAGGTAAGGGACTTGACGGTGGCGTGAACTTCTCCGTCAACGGCAATCCTTACACCAACAACCTGTTCCTGGTCGACGGCGTGAACAACAACGACGTCGGTTCCAACCGCACCATCCTCGTCTATCCCTCGGTGGACACGATCGCCGAATTCAAGATGATCCGTAACTCCTACGGTCCTGAATATGGCCAGGCTTCAGGCGCCATCATCAGCATCACCACGCGGTCGGGCGAAAATCAATTTCACGGCGGCGTTTTCTATGCCGGCCGTAATGACGCGCTCGACGCCAATAACTGGTTCGCGAATAACGCAGGCCTGGGCAAGGCGGAAGAACGCCGCAACGATTACGGTTACAACATCAGCGGCCCGGTAGTGAAGGACAAGCTCTTCCTCTGGTGGAACCAGGAGTGGAACAAGGAAATCCAGGGTGTGCCATTATCCGCCTGTGTACCGACAGCAGCGGAAGAGGCCGGTGACTTCAGTGGCTACACCGGTGGCACCGACCAATGCGGCGCCACCATCCCAACTATCCCAGCCGCAGCTCAGGCGGCGGGAAATCCGGAAAAGATTGCCAGTCCGGACCCGGCCGGCACGCTGATGGGCCAGTTCTACCCGACTGCGGGTACTGCGACCACCAACGGCAATAACTACAGCCAGCTGATTGGGAACAAGCTGAACTGGAGCGAGTGGAATGTCCGGGGCGACTATGACATCACCAAGTCCAACCGTGCAACTCTCCGCTGGACCCAGGATTCCTGGGATAACCCCTCTCATAACGACGGCAGCCCATTCTGGGGTGAGTCCAACTTTCCGACGGTTGATTCTTCCTGGAGCCAGCCTTCGAAGAGCGTGATGGCGAAAGTAACTTCAACCATCTCGAGCAGCCTGGTGAACGACGTGGAATTCGGCTATGGCCACAACGCCATTATCACCACACTGCAAGGGACCAACGCGAGCATCGTACCCGCGTTGCAGTCGGCTTACCCGGCGACCTTTCCATCATCGCTTAAAGAAGCGAACGAATTCTTTGGCGGATGGGGCGGCCTGAATCCGTATGGCTATATCGGCGGTAATGCTGGTGGCGGCGCCGGTACGACTTCAATGTGGAATATCGCGCCCTACGGCAACCACGAAGACCTGTATACCGTGCAGGACAACCTCTCCAAGGTGCACGGCAATCACCTCATAAAGACCGGTATTTTCCTCAGCTGGAACGAGAAGGTCGAAAACAACGGCGCCGGCGCGGATCGGCCGACGCTGCCCAGCACCTGCACGGCTCCTTTGTGCCAACCAACCAATAACAACCTGGCCAACGTTCTGGTTCCGGGGCAGGTCTTCTCCGGCATTACCGAAAACAGCATCGACGGAATCGCTGATGTTCACTGGCACGACATTGAGCCATACGTGGGCGACGTCTGGAAGGTCAGGCGTAATCTCACCGTAGATTTCGGCTTCCGCTGGTCGTTTCTCCGTGAGCCTTACGGTGGAACCACGGGTGGAAACCTGAAACCGGCCTACAACGGCGGTGGCAATTATCCCAACCAGTGGGCGAACTGGAGCCTGTCGTCGTGGAGCGCCTCGGAAGCGGCAGCCAATCCGGGAGATGCCTGCAACGGCATCCTGATCGTGCCGGGAACAAGTCCCTGCGCCAGCCAGAAAGCTTTCCTGGCCACCCTCGGCGTCAACCTCCCGCTCTCCAATGGCACGCCAGGTCCGAATAGCGCCCTGGTGCAACAAAATAATCACAGCATCGCGCCTCGAGTCGGTATCGCGTGGGATGTCCGCGGGGATGGAAAGACCGCAGTTCGCATAGGCGGTGGTCAATTCTTCCAGCGGGAAATGGTAGGCATCGCAGAAAACCTCGCTCGAAACGCTCCGTTCGTTCTCGGGATCAATACCAACCGTTCGATAGCTGCGGTTACGCCGCTGACGAGCGCCTCGGTTTCTCCCAGCGCGAACAAGGCGACGGGTGGCTTTCTACCTAATGCCTGGCAATGGAACGTGTCTGTCGAGCAGCAAGTGGCTCGCAACACCACCATTCAGATTGGGTATGTCGGCAATACCGGCGTGCATCTGACGTCGATGCGTGACGCGAATGCCGTTACGGAAGCCGGCTTTTTGCAGGGGGCCTTCCTGGCTGGAACTGCGATAAACCCGCTGCGTCCAGCGGATAACTTCGGGATGATCGGCGGTTTCTCTCGCGAAGGTCACGCAACCTACCAGTCACTGCAGGCGTTATTCCGCGCGCAGACCGGAAGTTTCTCGACCTTCCAGGCGGCCTACACCTGGAGCCATTCGATCGCCAACGTCGAACTGGACAACTCGTCGGGCACTGTGAACCAGGAAGCAACCACCAACCAAGCTAACCCCGGCCTGGATAAGGGCAACTCCAACATCAACCGTCCCAATATCTTCGTGGCCAACGAGGTGTTGTTCCTGCCGAAGTTGACTCAATACAACCATTTGATACAAAACACCGCGGGCGGTTGGGAATTCAACAGCATTTTCTCAATGGCCCAGGGCAGTTCGTTCAGCGTCTTTTCCAACAGCGCGAGCGGCGCTTGCACCAACCTATATGGACCGGATGCAGGCACTGCGCTCAATGGGACTTGCATACCGGGATACTCCAGCAGCCTGACCAACCTGGTGGGAACCGGCTACGGCAACAACCAACGGCCGCTGGTCACACAAGTCCCGTGCAGCCAAGGGAAGAATGGACCCAATCTCGTGACCTGGAGCCATTTCAACCTGATGGGATATGCGCTCGGAACTTTCCCCGGCAGCCTGGCGCCTCGCGGCGCATGCTTCGGCGCGCCGAACACGAACTTTGATGCTCAACTCGCAAAGAACTGGATGATCAAGGAACGGCTGAGGATCAAGTTCAGCATGGACTTCTTCAATCTTTTCAATCATCCGAACTTCAATAGCGCCAATCTGGAAGGCACAGGCTTTACCTCTGGATCGCCCCTGCTTTGCGGCGGCGCCCAGCAGGCAGTACCTGGCGGCGGTCCGAGCGGACTGCCCTGCAGCCCAACCAATAACATCGTTACCGGTTCGGCCTCGGGTTCTCCAACCAATCCGAGCTCCAAACTCAATACGCCTACGGGGTTTGCGGCGGCAAACGCTCAAAACTTAAACCAAGGACGCACTTTGCAATACACACTCAGACTGACGTTCTAAGTGTGCTGATCCAAATGTCGTGAAACCAGGCGGCGAGGCTCGATGATTCCAGCTTCGCCGCTTGCTCTTTGTAGAGCGTTGGGTGCTACCCTTACCTGTGAATCGTGAACTAGTTCAACCGGGACACCACTCACCCACATGCGGAATCAGGATGCGGAATCGCTGCTCCGCCACAGCTGCCGCTACTTTTCTGGCCCTTGCTGCGACATTCGTCTTCCTTCCTCCAGTTCATGGTCAGAAAGCCGCGACCCAGCATCGCTCTGCGAAGACGGCGGATGCCGGCGCGAATCCTGCACAAGCGGAGATGACGAAACGAATCCTGGCGGCCGATGCGGCGCGGCGGACCGGCGATCCTGCGGCCATAGCGGAGGCAAATAAGCGTCTGATTGCGCTGGCTCTGCGGGAGATGGGCCAGCTACGGATGATCGAGATGCTCTATCCACAAGCGGCAGAGTTCTACAAAAGCTCGCTTCAGTTTGAGAACTCGCTGGATACACGCTCTGACCTTGCTGCGAGCGAGCTTCTCGCAGAGCGTCCCGAGGATGCGATCGAGCAGGCAAAGCAGATTCTAGCCGCAGAACCAGGCAGCGCTCGCGCATACCAGACGCTGGGGCGAGCTTACATGCAGAAGCAGGACTTCGCGAAAGCGGCTGAGGCGCTGGCGCACGCTGCCGCGATTCAGCCGGAGATCGAGACGCTCTATTCTCTGGCCATCTGTTGGTTGTCCACGAACAATGCTCAGGGGAAGGTACATGCTGAAGCTGTCTTTGCGCAGATGAAGGAGATGGCCGGAGACAGCGGTTCGCTCCATGTCCTCTTTGGCAGAGCGTATCGCGATGCGAGGCTGATGCCGGAGGCAATACGGGAGTTCCAGCGCGCGATCCAACTCGATCCGAGTACGCCGCATGCCCACTACTTTCTTGGGCTGGCGCGCCTCTCGCTCAATGAGTGGAAGCCAACGCCGGAAGCGCAGTCGGAAATTGCAGAAGAGCTTCGCTTTCACCCCAAAGATTTTCTGGCGAACTACATGAGCGGCTTTCTCGCGTCGAGCGAACGCCAATACGCTGTGGCGGAGAAATATCTGAAGGCTGCGGCCGAGTTGAATCCGGCGTGGCCTGAGCCATGGCTCTTCATGGGGCTGAATGCCTATGCTCAGGGCGATATGAAGGCCGCTGAACCGCTGCTGCGCAAAGCGATCGAGCTGACCGGGCAGGATGAGTCGCGGTCGAACTATCAGATACGCAGAGCTTATGTGGACATGGCCCGAATTCTGGCTAATTCCGGACGCGAACAGGAGAGCGACGTGTATGTGGCCAAGGCTCGCGACCTGCAAAACAAGGTGATGCAACAGACCCAGCAGGCTACGACCTCGCTGATGCTCTCCGAGGGAGGAGCGGGAGCAATGGCGGCTCTGGTGCCGCTCGACAAGCAGCGCGAAAGCCAGGCGGCGCCGCTTGCTCAGCAAAACAAAGATCCGTTTGCGCCGGTCGATGCTTCGGTGCTGGCGAAGACAAATCTGACGGAAGAACAGCGCACCACAGCCAAGACTCAGGAGGATGATCTACGGCTGATCCTGGGCCAGAGCTTTTCCGATTTAGCAACGTCGGAAGCGATCCGGCATGACTATGCCACTGCCCTGACGCATTATCAGGAGGCGGAGCGATGGAATGCCACGATTGCCGATCTCGCAAAGAATCTCGGGCAGTGCGCCTTCCGGGTCGAAAACTATCCTGAAGCGATCCGTGGTCTTTCGAGTGCGCTCAAAGACGAGCCGGCTTCTGCTCCGCTGCGAGCGATGCTGGGTATGGCGTACTTTGCTACGGGGAAATATGGGGATGCGGCAACTACGTTCTATCCGCTGGGAACGGCGGGGATGAAGGACTCGACGATTGGTTATGCCTGGGCGGCGTCGCTGGCGAAGACGGGAGACATGAAGCACGCCTCGGAAGTGCTCAGCGAATATCAGAGTAGCAATGCGTCGAACGACACGCTGCTCCAGGTGGGGCAGCTATGGACGGAGATCGGCGATTATAACCGGGCTGTCGATACTCTCCATCAGGCTTTGCAGGCTAATCCTTCGCTGCCCAGGGCGCACTATTATGCGGGGCTCGCCGACATCTTCGAGGAACACTGGGCCGATGCGAGAACGGAGTTTCAGGCGGAGCTGGCGCTCGAACCGGGCGACCCCGATGCCACGTATCATCTGGGATTTGTCGATATGCAGGAGTCGAAGGTGGACGATGCGGCAAAGCTCTTCGAGCAGGTGGTGGCGTCGCATCCCGATTATGCGAATGCACAATATGAGCTGGGGAAGATCCTGCTCGATCGCGGCGACCCGCAGGCGGCGGTGCCTCATCTTGAAGCGGCGGCGCGCCTTAGTCCAGACAAAGATTACGTTCACTATCAGTTACAAACTGCCTACCGGAAGGAATCTCGCACTGCGGATGCCGATCGCGAGCTTGCGGTTTACCAACAGCTGAAGGCGAAAGGGCGTCCACATCTTCCACAAGGATCAACGCAGAATCCATAATGTTTCGATTTGAACGGGTTATCGGGAACAAACTGACGCGGGCGTTGCTAACAACATTTCTTTGCGCCACGATGGTGCAGGCGCAGGAGGGACATCCTCCGCCGACTCCTCCGCCGCCAGGCGCAAAATCGACGCGGTGCAGCGGCCGGCCCATTCCTCAACTCGAGGACATCACGGCGAAAACCGGCATCAACTTCAGGCACACTTCCGACCCATCGAAGAAATACATTGTGGAGTCGATGAGCGGCGGAGTGATTCTCTTCGACTATGACCGCGACGGTTGGGTTGATATTTACTTCACCAACGCGCCGACGGTGGAGATGGCGGTTAAAGGCGAGAAGACGACTGGTGTTCTCTACCGGAACAATCACGATGGGACATTTACCGATGTGACTGCCAAATCACACCTGGACAAATCGTGCTTCGCGATGGGTGGAGCTGTGGGCGACTATAACAACGATGGATGGCCCGACTTATATCTGACCTGTCTCGGCGGAAATATTCTTTATCGCAACGATGGCAATGGAAGCTTTACCGATGTGACTGCCAAAGCGGGCGTGGCAGACGGTCGCTGGTCGACGGGCGCTTCTTTTGGTGACTATGACGGTGACGGTTTTGTCGATCTGATGGTTACAAATTACGTTGACTTTCATCTGAACGACCTGCCTGGCTTCGGCAAGGCTCCCAACTGCAAGTATCGCGGCATCGATGTGCAATGCGGACCACGCGGATTAAGGGGCGCGGGTGACTCGCTCTTCCATAACAATGGGGACGGGACCTTTACAGACGTTTCGAAGAGCGCAGGCGTGAACGATCCTGACGGCTATTACGGGATGAGCGTGATCTGGGCGGACTTCAACAACACTGGACGGCCGGATATATATGTTGCCAACGATTCCACTCCGAAGTTCCTCTACAAAAATCTGGGAAATGGGACGTTCAAGGATATCGGTTTGCAATCGGGTACGGCGGTGAGCGAAGACGGATCGGAGCAGGCGTCGATGGGCATTGCCGTTGGCGATTACAACCACACCGGGAAGCCGTCGCTCTATGTGACGAATTTCTCCGATGAAAATGATCTGCTCTATCGCAACGATGGAGATTGGAATTTCAGCGAGGTGTCCTATGCTTCGGGCGTGGCGCTCCCGTCGCTGCCATACGTGAAATGGGGAACGGCATTTGTCGATCTGGACAACGACGGCTGGCTTGATCTGCTGACGGTGGATGGGCACGTCTATCCGCAGGTGGATACGCTGCCGTCCGGTGCGGGTTATCGCGAGCCCAAGCTGCTGGCAATGAATCAGAAGGACGGAAATTTCTGCGATGCGAGTGACCAGGCGGGCCCTGCGCTGATTGAGAAGCGGGCCTCGCGGGGACTTGCGGTTGGCGACCTCTTCAATGACGGGAATATGGATGCAGTGATCGGCGATCTGGATGGCAGTCCGATGGTCCTGAGGAACCACGGTGTTCCCGGGCGCCATTGGGTCAGCTTTGAGCTGGCGGGGACCAAGAGCAATCGCCTGGCGCTGAATGCGCGCATCAAGATCACTGCAGGCGGTGTGACGCAGACGGACGAGATCCACAGCGGCGGAAGCTATCTGTCGCAGAATGATTTGCGTGTGCACTTTGGACTGGGTGTGGCGGCGAAGATCGATAGCGTAGAGATTCACTGGCCTTCCGGCAAGGTGGAGACGTTGAGTAATCTGAAGGCGGACCAGTTCTACTCTGTTCTTGAAGGGCAAGGGGTTGTTCCGGCAGAAAAGATTCGTCCTACTGCGGTGAGTAGCCACTAGGCGGACTCCTGATCGCAGCTGATTCGAAAGAAGCGCTGTCAATCTATCGCAGCGATGTGCCATGGTTGTATGTAAACAGTAGCTATAGCGTCGTCGGAGTCACCAGGGTAGACGGGTAGGCCTCGTTCCGCCACCCTCCCGCGGGCGGCGCAATCCTTCAAAAGCACTTTCAATCTGGTCTCCCACCCTTTTCGGCGTGGCTGGCAAAGGGTGGGAGCGCCAAACAGCTGTAGTTCAACGCACTACGCGGACTACTCTCAGGCGAAGTAATTTGTAGTTCACGCTGAGGCAAGGTCGCCGACTGAAACTAAAAAGATTTATCTGCAAACAACTTGTTGCGCGGCGACAACTACGGCGGACCCACAGAATACGCGATGAAATTCATAGTTGGACGATTTTGCTGCGTGCTAATATCTTGTTGTTCATCCTCCGGTAATGCTGTCAGTGCCCAGGGCCTAATCCTCCTCCAAGCGCACAGAGTTTCCCCCGAAAGACCGTAAGGTCACCCACAAAGCGAACTCGCTCGTGAAGAGGGTGGAGGGGCATGTCTATTTGGAGACGTAGCGCGTTCAGCACAGCGCTCTCGTGGATTGTTGTCGGAATTCTTGGAGCTGCCGAAGGGATCTATGGCCGTACTCAGTACCTGGCCGACTGGATTTCCTATCTCAATGTAAGCCGTGCAGTTGACGCACTCGATTGGAAGGGAATCTTCGATCCGATGTGGAATCCGGGCTATCCGGCTCTGATTGCATTGGTGCGGCATCTCTTCCCCGGAACACCGGAAGGCGAGTGGTATGCCATCTTCCTGCTTAACTGGATCATTTTCTTCGCGGCTTATGCGGCCTTTCGATACCTGATTCGACAGGCGATCCGATTCTACGATCCTACAATGGAAGGTCTGGCTGACCGGCCTGCCCTGACGTGGGTTAGCTGCTTCATCTTTCTAACGTTTGGTCTCTGCTTCGACCAGGTATCGCGTGTCTCTCCTGACCTGCTGGTTACGATTCTGTTCATGCTGAGCGTGGCAATGATTCTGCGGCTTACGGCTCGGCCCTCATTGCGGGACGCTGTACTTCTGGGAGTAATCCTGGGCGCGGGCTGCTGGGTGAAGTGCGTCTTTGTTTCCTTCTCGGGTATTTTTCTGGCGGTGTTTGCGGCGGCGTGCCTGCTGCGGAAGATATCGATACGGATTCCAGCGATTACGGCTGCGACCTTTGCAGTGATCTGGTTGCCTTATGTGGCATTGATTTCATCGTCCTATGGGCAGCTGACGCTGGGCGTCTCGGGGCCGCTGAACTATGCGTTTCACGTGAACATGCTGCCTCACTGGGCGAATTGGCAGGGAGGGCCTGCGGAATTTGGCAAGCCGCTGCACGCCTCAACCCCGCTGCTGCGCGATCTGCCCGCCTTCGGATTCAGGACGCCTTTCCATACTACGTATCCGCCTTTCAACAACATGGCTTACTGGTACCAGGGCTATCATCCCTTCTTCAGCCTCAGGAACCAGGTGATTGCGATCGGCCGGTCTTTCTATTTCTTTTCGAGGATTGTTATCGTCCATCCATTTCTCTATGCCTTCGCACTGGTGCTGCTCGCGATCGCGGTGAAGAGCGACTGGCGACGGGCATTCCTGAAGGTCGCGAAAAGATACTGGCCGGCATGGCTGCCGGCGGTTATCGGGATATCGAGCTATCTGATGGTGCATGTAGAAGATCGATACCTAAGCTGCTTCTTTCTGATCTTCAGCCTGCTGGCTCTTACACCACTGCTCGATAAGGACTTGCAAGCGAAGCGCAGACTGGCGGCATTCGTCATAGCTGTTCTTATTGTGGGCTCGGCTACGGAAGTAGCACTGAATGCCCGGCGCGCATTCAAAGGAGCGCTGCACGGGAAGGATTTCCATAGCGATCCGCAATGGGTTGTAGCCAAAGCCTTGGAGCAGGATGGGTTGCGGCGCGGCGACATGGTGGCGGTGATTGGCGGTAAGGAGCCGACCATGCGCTCCAGTTGGGCCTACGTGGCGGGGCTGAGGATCGTCGCGGAGTTTGGCACGCTTCCGTGGCGGCTGCAACCCGCAAGCCGGACATGGTTTGAGCGGACCGAGTCTGAGCAGGCCGATGAAAACTATGCACAGGTTTTCTGGGGACTCCGGCCGGATCAGCAGGCGCGGGTGACGCAGGCATTTGAGGAGACGGGAGCTCGCGCGATCGTCTGTTTCGCCAATCCGGGGGCGAATCCGGAGCCTGGTTGGGAGCGCGCCGGGCCAACCGATGTGTGGATCTACCAGTTTGGGCCGTCCGCGATAGCGCCGGCGCAGACGGCATTACTGCGCGAGACTACCAGTCGGTGAGAGTGCCGTCGAGCTTGCGATTGATGGGAAGATAGGCGCGCTGGTAGGGATACTTTGCCGCCAGCTTTTCGTCGAGAGTAACGCCCAGGCCGGGAGCGTCTCCCGGATACATGTAGCCTGCGTGAAAACGATAGTGGTGCGGAAAGACCTCATCGGTTTCCGCAGTGTGCGGCATGTGCTCCTGAATGCCGAAGTTGTGGATGGCCGTATCGAAGTGCAGCGCGGCGGCCATAGTGACGGGAGAGAGATCGGTCGCGCCGTGGCATCCAGTACGCACATGAAACAGCTCTGCGAAGTCGGCAATCTTCTTGAGGTGCGTGAAGCCGCCGGCGTGAACGATGGTCATGCGGATGTAATCGATCCACTGCTGGCGGATGAGATCCTGCGCGTCCCAGATAGTATTGAGCACCTCGCCGGTGGCGATGGGAGTGGTGGTGTGCTCGCGGATGAGCTTGAATCCTTCCTGTAGCTCGGCTGGCACGGGATCTTCCATCCAGAAGAGGTGATAGGGCTCGAGTTCTTTGCCGAGGCGCGCGGCTTCGATAGGCGTGAGGCGGTGATGACAATCGTGGAGCAGGTGTACGTCTTCGCCGAATTGCTGGCGCACTTTTTCAAAGAGTTTTGGAACGTGGCGGAGATACATCTCCGTGGACCAGCGGCTCTCAGACGGCAGACCTTTTTCGGCCGGCTCATAAGGCTGGCCGCCTTTCGGTACGCCATAGGTTGAGGCGAGTCCGGGGATGCCGCTCTGCGCGCGTACGGCGAGGTATCCCATATCGATGTGGCGGCCTACGTCGTCGACAGCTTCTTCGATGTCGGCGCCATGGGCGTGGGCATAAACAAGAACGCCTTCGCGGCTCTTGCCGCCAAGCAGGTTGTAGACAGGCGTATTCAAAGCTTTGCCCTTGATGTCCCAAAGAGCCACGTCGATGGCGGCAATGGCCGACATGGTGACGGGGCCGCGCCGCCAGTAGGCTCCGCGATAGAGATATTGCCAGATGTCTTCGGTCTGGAAGGGGTCGCGTCCGATGATGCAGGGAATGAGATGGTCGCTGAGATAGCTGGCGACGGAGAGCTCGCGTCCGTTGAGGGTTCCGTCGCCGAGACCGTAAATGCCTTCGTCGGTTTCGATCTTCAAGGTGACAAAATTTCGCCCGGGCGAGCAGATATTTACGGAGGCATTCGTAATTTTCATTCCATCACTTCGGCTAGCGCCTTTGTTTAGTACGTGCTGCGAACTATTATTTAAAATCTATAGGACTGTCCAACAGCCGAGCGATGACTAAATAGCAAGTGGCGCCGGTTCTTGGAAAATGCCAGACCTCAGTCTTTCTTGCGAATGGAGTGCCGCTGAAGCAGAAGAGCGGCAGCACCACGCAGACGCGCGACCTCGCCTTCATGCGTCGGCACAAGGCGGGGCGGTTGTCCGGCGAGGGTCAGCTCTTCGAGCTCTTTTTCAATGGTGGGAGCAAAACGGCCCCAGGCGGAGGTGATATCGCCGGCGATCAGGACAACTTTGGGTGATAGCGCGGCAGTGACCATGCGCAGTCCTTTGCCGATGTATTTGGCCTGCTTCGTCAGGGCCTGCGCGGCCGGCACGTTGCCCTCTTCGGCCAGGCTGAGCAATTCGTGGAAGGTCAGGCGCTTGGCCTTGGGCTCGGATTCGCTGTAGTAGCGCAGGGCAGCATTACAGGAGGCGAAGACTTCCCAGCAGCCGTTCGATTTGCAGGCGCAACGCGGGCCGTCGGGATCGAGCGGAATATGGCCGAACTCTCCGGCCATTCCATTCTGTCCGGAGACAAGCTGGCCATTGATCATGATGCCCGCGCCGATGCCTTCCGATACGGTGATCAGCACGGCGTCGCGGATACCGTCCATTCGGCCGAACCAGAGCTCGGAGGTAAGGCAGGCGGTGGCGGCATTTTCCATTTCAGTAGGCAGGCCCATTTCGCGCTCGATGGTGTGCTTGATGTCGAAGCTGGGCCAGTGGAGATTGGGAGCGAAGATCAGGCGCTGTGATTCGGTGTCGACGCGGCCCGGCACGCTGATGCCAATGCCTTCGAGCGATTTTTTGGGATGGCTGTCGCGTATGCGCTTCATGCAGTCGATGATGGCGCCGATGGCTTTTGCGGGATCCGCGCCGAGCGGTAGCGCCGATCGCGAGAGCAGGCGGCCATTCAGATCGACCATTGCGACCGTCGCCTGACGGGGATGAATGTCAGCGGCAAGGACAACCAGATCGTCATTGAGGATGAGCATGGTTGGCCGGCGGCCGCGAGGAAGACGCGTCATGGCGCCTTCGCGTATCCATCGCTCGTTGATGAGCTGCTCGGTGATTTGCGAGACAGTACTGCGCTGCAGTCCGGAGAATCTTGCCAGGTCGGCTCGCGAGATAGGTTGCCGAGCGCGGATCAACTGCAGAAGCAGGTCCCGATTCATGCGGCGTGCCGTCTCGCTCGAGCCGAGTTCGACGGTGGTGAGGTCCACTCGCCGCACACCCTTTGGAACTTGCCCAGTTCTTGCCAAATTCACTTCCGATCTAGGGCCTGTGAACAGCCCTTAATGGCCGGCCGGTAAATCAACCGGATGATCAGAAACAATTTACACCCAACGTCGAAGTGTCTGCACTCCTTATGGAGAAGGGCGTTCGACGAAAGAGCGCAGCCCTCGAAGCTGTCTCATAAACCCCAAGCGCTGGCGACATCAAGTGTGAGACCCGCCATCGAAGCGTGAGAAGCTGATGAGGCATATATCAGACAGCCTTCAACGATTGACGCCGCTGGCGAGATAGCCGCCGTCGACGGCCAGAATCTGCCCGTTGACGTAAGACGCAGCCTCCGACGCAAGAAAGACCGCCGCGCCAACTAACTCATCCGGCTGTCCAAATCGCTGCATGGGTATGCGCATGCACAATTCCGTTCCACGCTCGGTTTTGTCGAGGAGGTCGGCATTGAGCGCGGTAGGAAAAATGCCGGGGGCGATGGCATTGACGCAGACTCCATGGCGGGCGAGCTCGACGGCCAGCGACTTGGTAAGAGACCCCACCGCGGCCTTGCTCGCGCCATAGGCGGCAACTTCATAAAACGCTACGAAGGTTGCGAGAGAAGCGATGTTGACGATGCGGCCGTATCGCTGGGCAACCATTGTGCGTCCGAAGATCTGGCAGGTGCGAAATGTACCGAGCAGATTGGTGTCGATGATCTGGCCCCATTCTTCTTCGGGGCAGTCGAGGGTCGCTACGCGCCGCGTGATTCCGGCCGAGTTCACGAGTATGTCGACACGACCGAAAGCATCGATCACGTTATCGTGCAGCGACTGCAGCGATGCCCGGTCGAGAACATCGGAGGACAACTCGAGCGTGCGGCGGCCGAGGTTTTGGATTGCGGCGGCAGCCTGCTTGACCTCAGGCAAACGTCGCGAAGTGGCGACAACATCGGCGCCGGCCCGGGCCAGGCCGAGGGCGATGGCCTCGCCGATGCCGGATGTTCCGCCGACGACGACGGCAACTTGTCCCTCCAGATTGAAAATGTTCTCAGCCATATTGAGTTTCTCCCCACACGTCGGGCAATTTCGTTGCGTCCATTTGCTTTATATAGTTTTGTCTACAAATCAACTTGAGTGTAGCTCTCCGCCGAATCAAAGGGGAAACCTTTTCGATGCCGGGTGATGCGGAGTAAACGCCTTCCCATGGCGTCGGCAGTTTGTTCGGTCTGTTTTCATTTGAGTTACCTTGTCCAACACCCAATTTGACACTCTTGTTCACGCTTGTCTATAGTTTGCGTCGCATACTAAATTGCAAATTTGGGTCTCGTCGAGAGTGAGGGGATACCAACGCGCAGAGTTTTTTGGAGACAGTGCATGCAGCTTTGTACAAATAAAAGAAGTACATTCCGGGGAGCCGGAGTTTTTGCGCCGCTGGTTTTGCTGGCGATAATGCTGGCGATCACGTCATCGGCACACGCGCAGGTGTTGTACGGGTCAGTAACCGGCACGGTGACGGATCAGTCCGGAGCGGTCATCCCCAATGCATCTGTGCAGGTTGTGGAAGTCAACAAGGGCGTGAGCCGGTCGACGGCCGCGGATAGCTCGGGTATCTACCGTTTTAACGATCTTCTGCCCGGAACCTACAAGTTCACGATTTCCGCGCAGGGTTTCTCGTCCGTGGTCGCCAATAATCAGGTGGTCGAAGCCAACGCGGTGCAAAGGCTCGATGTGAAGATGAACGTCGAGTCCGTAAGTCAAAATGTGACCGTGACCAGCGAGCCGCCGGCGATGCAGACGGACCGCGCCGACGTGCAGACAAATCTTACCGAGTCGGAGTTGGAGACACTCCCCTCAGTTTCTTCTGAAGGAAAGAGCTTCCAGTCGCTCTACAAGATCGTTCCCGGCGCCACGCTGCCTTCTGAAAACAACTCGGCCGGCGCCAACCCGCAGCGCGCCCAGACGACGAACGTCAACGGCCAGTCCTCACAGGGAAACAGCACCAGCATCGACGGTGTTCCCGATGCCTACCCCTGGCTTCCCAACAACATCGCTTACGTTCCGCCGAGCGACTCTATCCAGACCGTCAATATTGTCACCAACTCCTTTGACGCCGAGCAGGGCAACGCCGGCGGAGCAGCGGTTAACGTGCAGATCAAGTCGGGCAGCAATCAATTCCACGGCGATGCGCATGAATTCCACACCGACGATGCCCTCAAAGCGCTGAACTATTTCAATCCTCCGGGCTTCAAGAAGGCGCTGAATATCTTCAACCAGTTCGGCGGAGCAGTGGGCGGCCCAATCATCAAGGACAAGCTCTTCTTCTTCGGCGACTGGGAAACGACGCGGCAGACCCAGGCTCCGAGCGGCGGCAATCCGCAAACCGTGCCCGCCGGTGGACTGCTTTACGCCAACGCTGCGCAGCAGGGCTTCTTCGATTTTCGCGGGCTTCAGACGGATAAAAGCGGCAATCCCGTTCACATCTACGATCCCCGCACCGGCAATGCAAACGGCACCAACCGTACTCCGATTTCCTGCAACGGAGTCGTCGATACGCTCTGCGTCAACGACATCGATCCGGCATCGGGGATCATGGCCAAGCTGATTCCCGCCCCGAATCAGTCCGGGGCGACAAACAATTTCCTCGATACTCAGAAGGGCTTCTTCCACCGCAATGATTTCGATGGAAAAGTTACCTACGTGCAGAGCCAGGCAACGAGCATCTTCGGCCGTTACAGCTATGCGGGCAGTGACATCTTCGATCCTCCGGCGTTGAACGGCGCAGGCGGCAACGCGACCCTGGGCGGACAGCCCGGCAACTCCTTTGGCCGAGTCCAGGTGGTTGGTCTGGGTATGACCCACACCTTCACGCCGAATCTACTGCTCGATGCCAATGGCGGCTTTACCCGCCAGCGCATCAATGCGCAGGACGTAGATGTCGCCACCGACGGACCCTTTGGCCTGAACACGCTGAAGATTCCTGGAACCAACGACCCATCCAATCAACTCTACTGGGGCATTCCGGCATTCCAGTTCAACACCTATGCCAACCTCGGTAACGCCAGCACCGGCAACCCCTTTGTCTTCCGCGATAACCAGTACCTCGGCAACGCGAACCTGACCTGGGTCCACGGTCACCACAATCTTCGTGCGGGCGTCGAATACACCCACACCATGCTGAACCACTTCCAGCCGCAGGGTGGAACCTTCCAGACGGCGCGCGGCAGTTTCCGCTTTACCGGCGCCGGCGCTGAGCAGGTCATGTGCGCACCCAGCGACCCCACCTGTAAATCTGTAACCACGGTTGATCCGCCCTCGAACCTGCAATACGCTTCCTACGCGGACTTCCTGCTGGGCTTGCCGGATGAAGTAGGCAAAGCCGTGCAGAACGTCGACCCCATCGCACTGCGCTGGAACACCTGGGCGTGGTACGCGCGCGATCAATGGCAGATCACTCCCAAGCTGAACATCGATCTCGGAGTGCGCTATGAGTTCTACCCCTTTGCCTACAGCGATCATGGCGGCGCGCGCGTGCTTGACCCCAGCACCATGCAGGTGCTCATCGGTGGCAATGGCGGCGTTCCTGTAGATGACGGCGTAAACGTGGGACACGGATTGTTTCTGCCGCGCCTCGGCATCGCTTATCGCGCCACCGATCGCACCGTTATCCGCGCCGGCTACGGTATCAATGCCGACTCGAACAACTGGCGTTTCCTCCGTAATGCCTTCCCGGCCGCTACAATTACCGATTTCCTCGGAAGCAACTATGCTCAGGCCGGCAACTCGGCGTTCGCGCCGGCGGCATCGCTCACCGGCGTGAATGCAGTGGGCGCCGCCAGCTTTGTGCCAACCGGCATAACCCTCGTTCCCCTGCCGAACATTAGCTCGGGACGGGTTCCGCTTCCCAACGGCGTCAGCACGACCACCATCCCGCTTGATTTCCGCCGCGGATATATCCACTCCTACAACGCAACTGTGGAGCAGCAGATTGCAGGCTTCGTAGCCACCATCAGCTATGTCGGTTCGCGGGCCATCCGTCCGCTGACCAACCTGAATATCAACGCCGCATCGGGCGGTGCCGGTCAGCAGGGCCGCGTTCTCAACGTTGCCCACGACGGCAACTGGTCAGACATCAACGAGCTCACGCCCTTCGGCAACAACTACTACGACGCTCTGCAAAGCAAGCTGACCCATCGCTTCGCCAACGCATCGCAGCTGGGCTTCGTCTACACCTGGTCCAAGACCATCGACTTTGAAGACGATGAGGAAATCAATTTCATCCTCTGGCCTTCTCCCCAGTATCTGCCGCGGAACAAGGCCGTCGCCGGCTTCGACCGCACCAATAACTTCGAGGGCTACGGGATCTATGAACTTCCCTTCGGTCGCGGAAAACAGTGGGCAACCAGCGGCGTAGCCAGCGCCCTGGCCGGCGGCTGGCGGCTTGGCGGTGTCATGAGCGTGCTGAGCGGCACACCCTTCACCGTCACCGACGGCAACAGCGGAACCTTTAATGGTCCGGGAAATACGCAGGTTCCGAACGTTGTCGGTCCCCTCCGCGTCCTGCGCAACAAACCGACTCCTAACGGCGAGACTTGCACCAGCGATTCCTGCCGTTACATCAGTCCGACAAATTTTGCCCATGTAACGACGCCGGGATTACTCGGCGATGCTCCTCGCGATTTCGTTCGCGGACCCGGCTATCTCGATCTCGATATGAGCCTCTTCCGCGACTTCAAGATCAGGGAGCGGCTGACGTTCGAGTTCGAAGCGGATGCCTTCGGAGTGACGAATACTCCTCACTTCAACAACCCCACCACTGACATCAGCAGCAATACCTTCGGCGCTATCACCTCGTCGCTGGCGACAACCAACGCCGGGCTTGGCGGAAGCGGCGGCGAGCGGCAGTTCTGGTTCGGAGGGAAGCTCGTCTTCTAGTAACTCCGATCAGACATAACCCGTTGGACGCATGGCCGCGGGCTGTAGATACGGTATGCAGGGCTCCGGTCAGAGCTATTTGACGGAGCCCTTTGTTTTTAAGAAACCAAATCATCTGGGGATTTTGAGAGCACAATGTTGAAATTGTTAGCGGACGAAGCGAGGGGCAGCGTTGGGAATGAAGATTTGCATCCCGCGGGGCATTCAGAACAACGGAAATTGTCACCGTCTTCAGAACATATGGGTGTGGTGATCCGCTGCTTGAAGGCGATGCGCTGGTTGGGATTGGTGCTAATCGCGTCGCCAACGGTCTGCCTGGCGCTGGGGCAGCCGAAGTACGTCGAGACGACGCCGTCCAGCGGTGGCTTCACGCTGGTGCAGGCGGGATCCGCCGCAAAGATCTACGTCGGTAACGACGACTATCCCGGAGTAGTGCGCGCCGCGCACGATCTGCAGTCGGACATCCAGCGAGTCAGCGGCTCCGCCCCGTCTTTCGCAGGAAAAAACGCACTCGCCGGCGACAACGTCGTCCTGATCGGAACCATCGGTCACAGCCGGATCATCGATCGCCTCATTCGCGAACACAAAATCGACGTCAACGAAATCTCGGGCAAGTGGGAATCGACCCTCACCCAGGTTGTCTCGCATCCTATTCGCGGTGTGCGACAGGCGCTGGTGATTGCAGGGAGCGACAAGCGCGGGACCATCTACGGGCTCTACGATCTCTCCGAACAGATTGGTGTTTCGCCCTGGTCCTGGTGGGCGGATGTGCCGGTGCAACACAAAGATGCTCTCTATGTGAAGGCCGACCGCTATGTGCAGGGAGAGCCGGCGGTGAAGTATCGCGGAATCTTTCTGAATGACGAAGCTCCGTCGCTGACGGGATGGGTGAATGAGAAGTACGGCGGTTTCAATCATCAGTTTTACGAGAAAGTTTTTGAACTCCTGCTGCGCCTGAAGGCCAACTTTCTCTGGCCGGCGATGTGGAACAGCGCCTTCAATGAAGATGACCCGCTCAATCCAAAGCTCGCCGACGAATATGGCATCGTGATGAGCACATCACACCACGAGCCGATGCTGCGCGCCCAGCAGGAGTGGAAGCGTCACGGCACGGGAGCGTGGGACTACACGACGAACTCCAAGGTTCTGGATGCATTCTGGGAGCAGGGAATCGAGCGCAACAAAAACTATGAGAGCGTGATCACGCTTGGCATGCGCGGCGACGGCGACAAGCCCATGTCAGAGAGCGCGGATACTGAGCTACTCGAAAAGATCGTCGCCGATCAGCGCGAGATCATCGCGAAAGATCTGACGCCGACGCTGGCCGCCGATCCGCAGGTATGGGCGCTCTACAAAGAGGTCCAGGAATATTACGAGAAGGGCATGCGCGTTCCCGATGACGTGACGTTGCTGTGGTGCGACGACAACTGGGGCAACATCCGCAGGCTGCCAACCCCTGAGGAGCGCAAGCGCAAAGGCGGTGCTGGCATCTACTATCACGTCGATTATGTTGGCGGCCCGCGCTCCTATAAATGGCTGAACACCTACTCCATCACCAAGATCTGGGAGCAGATGAATCTCGCCCAGGCCTACGGCGCGAACCGCATCTGGATCCTCAACGTCGGCGACCTGAAGCCGATGGAGTTCCCCATCGAGTTCTTTCTTGATTTCGCGCGCACGCCCTCGCGCTGGGGCAAAGATAACCTCGATGAATTCACGCGTCTTTGGGTAACGCGTGAATTTGGCGCAGAGCACGCCGATGAGATTGCAGACATAGTTTCGAAATATACGAAGTACAACTCGCGGCGTAAGCCTGAACAGTTAGAGTCAGACACATTCAGTCTCGTTCACTACGGCGAGGCCGATCGCGTCTACGCCGATTGGCAAACACTCACCGAACAGGCCGAGCAGCTGCAGCAGAAGCTTCCGGAAAACGAGCGCGACGCGTTCTTTGAGCTGGTACTGTATCCGGTGAAGGCGTCGGCGATTGTGAACGAGCTTTGGATCACGGCCGGCAGAAATCATCTCTATGCGACGCAGGGCAGGGTGAGCGCCAACGATCTGGCTGCGCAGGCTCGGGCACTTTTCCGGGAGGATGCGGCGCTTTCCGATGACTATAATCACAAGCTCGCGAACGGCAAATGGGACCACATGATGGACCAGACGCACATTGGGTATACGTTCTGGAATGAGCCGCCGCTCAATGCGATGCCGGCGGTGAGCGAGGTACAGCCGGCTCCCGATGGAAGAATGGCGGTGGCAGTGGATGGCTCGGCGCTTGCCTGGGCGAACGCATTCGGAGCCCTGCGGCTTCCGCCATTTGATGCATTCAATCGACAGACACGCTTTATCGATGTCTTCAATCGAGGGCTGAAGCCCTTTGAGTACTCGGTGACTGCCGATCAGCCGTGGATCACGGTGAGTGCGAGCCACGGCACGGTCGAAAAGGACGAACGACTCAAGGTCAATGTCGATTGGGCCAAGGTTCCGGCCGGGGAGAATCAGGGAACAATCACAGTTACACAACGCGATGGCGTAGCTGTTCTTGTTCACGTCGAGGCGATGGCTCCTGCCTCTCCTGAACGTGATGCGTTACAAGGGTTCGTCGAGGGCGATCACTACGTTTCGATCGAGGCCGAGCATTTCACGGGCAAGAGCGGCAAAGATGGGGTGCAGTGGGAGAGAATCCCCGGCTTTGGAGAGACCTTGTCAGGGATGAGTATTTTTCCAGTGACGGCGGCGAGCGTAGTTCCGCCAAGGCCGAGCGCATCCTTGGAGTACAAGATGTATTTGTTCGATCGGGGCGCGTTCAACGTGGAAGCGATTCTTGCGCCTACGCTCAACTTCGTCCCTGGCCGCGGATTACGCTTTGCGATTTCGTTCGACGATCAGCCACCGCTGATTGTCGATGCTTTGGCACATAACTCGGAAAAAGATTGGGCAGAGGCGGTAAGCGACGGCGTACGCAAGGTGGTGTCCAGCCTCACCGTCGCGGAACCTGGTTATCACACGCTGAAGTTCTGGATGGTCGATCCTGGCGTAGTGCTGGAGAAGCTTGTCGTAAGCCAGGGAGATCTGCCATCGAGCTATTTAGGTCCGCGAGAGAGCTACCACGTACTACCTCAGTAAAGCTTAGTCTCTAACTGGCGGAGCCTTAGATCAGAAGGTCTTCATGAATTCGATCAGAGCGTGCTTGTCGTCATCGCTGAGGCCAGGTTCTTCAGAGAAGTAGCTGGTTCCGAAGTAGTGTCCCCGGTTGACAACGAAGTCGGGGCACTTGCTGAGTTCAAGCAGCGGCTGGGCGAGGTTCATCAGAACCTTGCGAGCGTCATCGTCGCTGGCGTCCTTTGGCAGCGCCTCGAGATCGTGTTTCAGCTTCAGTAGAAGCAGCAACACTTTCTCCTGATGTTGACGCTCTTCGGCTGAGTTTGCCGGCTCGCCTAGGATGTCGAAGTTAGCCAGCAAATCGACGGGGGTTCCCGGAGGAATAGGTCCGATGGCAATTCCCCCGTCGCCGAAGACGGATGGCAGGAAGCGCGATCCTGGTCCGAGAAGCGGCCGGAGATAGTCGGGCAGATAGCCACCCGGAATCCGCAGGTAGCTACGGGTAGTAGTCCGATCGATAACACCCGGGACTTTGCTGCCGAGGACGGAATCCTTATCCCGTTTTTCGGGCCAGAGCAGTTTCTCGATCGAGTCTTGAAAGGACTGCATGCGTGCGTCGACAGAAGGG
>Ga0207047_1048_pt1 | contig 29712 bp, 19 predicted proteins | sample Alteio_BWMinCont_67_FD_153302 | JGI IMG/M metagenome (GOLD analysis project Ga0207047, IMG submission 153302) | Enriched cells from forest soil in Barre Woods Harvard Forest LTER site, Petersham, Massachusetts, United States -... | ecosystem: Environmental > Terrestrial > Soil > Temperate forest >...
TTTAAGGGGGTAATGCCTCTTGAAATAGTTATAGACACCAAGAGGAAAAACGGCGTCATGTCGTTATCCGTATTGGAAAAAATGGACGAACTGAACCGTTATTTAAGCAGTAATCCTAAAATAGGACACCCTCTTGCTATTACAGAAGGGTTGAAGTTTGCCCGCCAGGCATATTTTGACGGAGACAGCAGCAATTACCAGTTGCCTAATGGTTTCAACTTTGCATTTATAATGCCTTATCTGAAAACCAAAGGTGGGGATAAAAACAGCCTGTTTAATAAACTGCTCAATTCTTTTATAGACAGCAATAAACAAAAAGCGCGCATCAGCGCCTATATGGCTGATATTGGCTCCAAACGATTACCCATATTGCTCGATAGTATTCGCCCTAAAGCGTATGCTTTATTCGATACTTCCAAATACGGAGTCACTTTTACAGGCACAAGCATCACTTTTCTTGAAGGCTCGCGTTTCATCGTTAACAGCCTTCGCGACAGCTTGATACTTGCATTCATTATTATATTTAGTTGTATGGTCGTATTGTTCCGTTCCTGGCGGATACTTCTTATATCCATTGTGGTAAATATCGTACCGCTTCTTATCACAGCAGGATGGATGGGATGGATGGGGATACGCATTAAGCCATCAACCGTTCTTGTATTCAGCGTTGCCCTGGGTATAACGATAGATGTTACGATACGTTTTTTGCTGAATTTCAAGCAAGAGTTTTCCCGGCATAATGATAATATAGCCGCTACAGTACGCAGAACTATACGGGATACGGGACTGAGCATCATTTACACGTCCCTTATTTTAACAGCAGGATTCGGGGTTTTTATTCTGTCAAAATTCGATGGTACCAAGTCGCTGGGGTACCTTACCTCAATGACGTTATTGCTTGCTATGGTTACCAACCTTACCCTGTTGCCTGCCCTGCTGCTATGGATGGATAAAATAATAATCAAAAAAGACACTGCAACCGATTGGCTGCTTACAGAGGATGAAGAAAATATTGAGGAGATAAAGGACAACTAAGTCAGAGACAAGCTATGGTTTAGGGGTTGCTGGCGGCATAAATATTGTATTGTTGGTAAGAGAGTCAACATTTAATTTTAGAACTAATTCATAATTTTGCATCACATGGAGTTTGATAAAATCAAGAACAAAGGTCAGGCAAGATTATTCAAAAGCGGCCAGATAGAGGCGATGACAAAAACGCACCCGCTTGTGATATATAGCATTTACTTTCCGGTAATAGTGTTTATGCCTTATTATGCCCATGCCTATGAAGTTAAAACTGCGGTAAATGAAGCCGGATTATTTTTTGGCGGATTGCTTTTCTGGAGCCTGTTTGAATACGTCATGCACAGATATGCATTCCATTTCATATCGGACAGTCCACGGATTATGAAGGTTGTATATACCATGCATGGCGTGCATCATGAATATCCCCGCGACCGCGACCGCCTGTTTATGCCTCCTGTACCGAGTATAATAATTGCTTCTACAATTTTTATGCTCCTGTATTTTATAATGAAATGGAATGCGTTGGCGTTCTTCCCCGGCTTTGTATTAGGGTACTTAATTTATGGCTCTATGCACTATGCAATACATGCTTTTACCCCTCCTAAATTTATGAAAGCGCTGTGGCGCAACCATCATTTGCATCACTATAAAGCGCCCGATAAAGGTTTTGGCGTGAGTTCTGTTTTGTGGGATATTGTCTTCCGCACCGTACCCAAGAAAGAAAATATTTAGCGTCCCTTAAATACCCACCATCAGCGGCATTAAGAGCATTAATGTATCTTCATTTTCCTGCTTATCCACTTCCCTGAATATGCCCGCGCGTGTTGGCGTGCTTAGGTCTATTTGTATTTCGTTGCCGTCCAGATTGTTTATCATTTCAATCATCAGTTTGGCATTAAAGGCTATTTTCATATCCTCTCCGTCATACTGGCAACTCAGCATTTCTTTTCCTTCGTATGAAAAATCTATATCCTGCGCGCTTATTTGTAGTGCATTGCCATTGATGTCAAGTACTACCTGGTTCGTTGTCTTGTTGGCAAAAATGCTCACACGGCGTAGGGCGCTGATAAAATCATTTTTGTTTACGATAAGTTTGTAAGGATTTTCTGTAGGAATAACCGCTTTATAATCGGGAAAGCGTGCGTCTATGAGACGGCAGCTAAGGCTCAGCCGGCCAGCGGTAACAAACAAATGGCTTTCGTTATAAGCAAGCTGTAACTGCGTTTCGTCGGTAGGGAGGGCTGAACGCAATTGCTGCAAGGGCTTCCTCGGCACAATAAAACTGGCATTGGCAGGAGAATTCACATCGCTTCTGCGAAGACGGACTAATCTATGTGCGTCTGTGGACACAAAAGTGATACTATCGTTAGAAAGTTCAAAACATACCCCTGTCATAGCCGGGCGCAAGGTATCTGTGCTGACCGCAAAGACTGTTTTATTCATGGAATGAATCAGTGCTATGGAAGACATGGAAAACGCAGTTGTATCTGACGGAGCGGGCTCTTTTGGAAAATCATCCGCTTTCTCTCCTCCTATATGGTATTTCCCGACATCGCTTGACATTTCAATAGAAAGGTCTTTTTCATTTATGCTGAATGTAACGGGCTGCTCAGGGAGGTTTTTCAGATAATCGCTGATAATTTTTGAAGGTATGCAAATATGCCCGTCACCTTGTGCGTCATTAACATCCATTTGCACTCTCATCATAGTTTCAAGATCAGTGGCAGTAAGCGTGAGTGTATTGCCGCGAAGCTCAAAAAGAAAATCTTCAAGTACGGAAAGCACTGTATTAGCACTGATTACGCCGCCTATCTGCTGTAGATTTTTTAGAAGTGCTGTGGATGTAACGATAAAACGCATGAGCAAGTGTGGTTTAGAACAAAGATATTTTAAATTAAGTCAAAATTCAAAAAGAGGGAAAAATAATACAAATAGAAGTAATTTAAATGCTTTTTAGGTTTTCGAATTCAATCCATTTCTTTCTTTTTAATGACTGCTAGTATCAAAGAAATGACAGACAGTATGAGCAATATATATATCAGATGGCCGGCATGCCAAACGAATACGCCTAACAACCATCCGATAGCAAGCATAATTGCCACAATGTACAACAGGCTTTTAGGAACCATATATTTTTTGTCGTGCGTAAAAGTAACAAATGTAGTTTTTTTCTGCAAATCAATAATTTGTTGTCGTATATTAAACCCGCTATTTATGTGTTTTTATTGGGGATAAATGATTCAAGGGATATGTTTTTATTTTACCTTTATCGCTATATAAAATATTATTATTCCCGTTATGAAACAGATCTTCTCATTTTTTTTAGCCTTTATAAGTATTATATATTCGGGAAATGTTGCTCAAGCACAGGTTGGAATTATCACTACTGTCGCCGGAAATGACAGCACAGGATATAGTGGTGATGGTGGTGCTGCTAGCGCCGCCTGGCTAAATACTCCTACGGGAGTGGCTGTTGATGCCGGGGGCAATATTTACATTGCTGATGCGGCAAATAATCGTATCCGTAAAGTAAATTCTTCGGGGATTATTACAACTGTTGCAGGTATTTCTACCGCCGGGTATAGTGGTAATGGCGGTCCCGCAACCGCGGCACAATTAGATTATCCTTCCGGAGTAGCTCTTGACGCAGCAGGCAATCTTTATATAGCAGATTTCCTCAACAGCGTTATTCGCAAAGTCAACACCTCCGGCATTATTTCCACTATAGCAGGCAACGACACTACAGGATATAGCGGAGACGGGCATGCGGCTACCTCCGCCAGTTTAAATTTTCCTGTTGGGGTATATGTTGACGGAGCAAACAATGTTTACATAGCCGATGCGAGCAATAATTGTATTCGTAAAGTCAATAGCTCCGGCATTATTACCACTATTGCAGGTAATGGCACTGCGAGTTATAGCGGAGATGGTGGTCCCGCAACTGCGGCAACATTAAACGTGCCCGAAGGTGTTTTTGCAGATGGCGCAGGCAACGTTTATATTGCTGATGCAGTAAACAATGTTGTGAGGAAAGTGAATAGCTCCGGCATTATTACAACCATAGTGGGAAACTACTTTCTCGGAGGCTATTACTCAGGCGATGATGTGGCTGCTACAGACGCTGCATTAAATAGTCCTACCGATGTAACACTTGATGCTGCAGGTAATATTTATATAGCCGACGATAACAATTCATTAGTCCGTAAAGTGGATACGGCAGGGATTATTACCACAATAGCAGGAAATTACATTTTGGGTTATGGTTTTAGCGGGGATGGGGGGGTTGCTACTGCCGCACAACTAAATCAGCCTTTTGGTGTAGCTGTTGATGGCGCAGGCAGGATTTATATAGCAGATGAGGCTAATCAGGATATCCGCAAAATTGGTCCCTGTACAAATTGTTCGTCTCTGACAGGCACATTCTATCTCGACCTTAACAACAACTGCTTATTTGATACAGGCGATGTACCGCTGGCATATTGGGGATATGCGTTAATCAACAATGCTGTGGGTGACACTATTTATGCCTGGTGCGATAATAATGGAGGATACTCATTCTCGTCTTTTGATGGCGATACTTACACCCTTATTGCAGACCCCTTCAATTATTTCCCATATTTAGCTCATACCTACGGGGTTGATTCTTTAAAACCATCATGCCCCATTTTGGGCACTTTTACCCTGCCGGCAAGTGCTGCGGGCACTGAAAACTTTGCTTTTTCCTGTGCGCCGCCTACTCAATTAGATATGACCGTAAACTCCTGGGATTGGGGGTTTGTGCACGGCGATACCGGCATAATTGCAATATATAGCGGCAATTATTGGGGTTATATCTGCGATTCGCTATCCGCTATCGTTACGCTCATACTTGACCCAAAACTTACTTATGCAGGTATGCGGGATGGTGCAACGCCAACGATAGCAGGCAGCACACTCTCATGGACTTTTGCGACAAGCAAGGATTTATTTGATTTCCATGCAGATGTAAAAGTCCTCGCCGCCGATAGCATAGGCGCACAAGTTTGCAATACGCTGCACGTCACCCCCACCGCATTGCCCGACCCTGATACCACCAACAATACTTATACGTGGTGCAAACCTATAACGACTTCAATTATTACAAATGAAAAGCAGGTTTCGCCTGTTGGTCTTGGAACACAAGGATATATCGCAAACGGAACACCGCTTAGCTACCTTGTACGCTTTGAGAATACAGGCGTAATGGACGCTCAAAACATTACAATAATCGATACGATTAACAGTAGTCTCAATCTCGCAACAATAAAAGTGCTTAATTCAAGCGCCCCCGTTATCGTTTCGGAGGAAGCCGGCAATGTAATCATGTTTAATTTCAACAACATCAACCTGCCGGTTAGCGGCACAGGCTATGTAGCATACAATATCATGCCCTATCCTTCGCTTGCGGCCGGGACACAAATCACAAATAAGGCAGCCATTCACTTTGATTACAATCCCGTTTTGCACACGAATATGACTTTGAATACAATTCCATATCCCGCAGACATACAGGAGGTTTCATCTTCGCAGTTTAATGCTACAATCTATCCCAATCCCGTTACCGATGTACTCACAATAAAAACAGATTCAGATAACTATTCCAACAAAATAATTTCGCACAGTTCATTTACTATCAGCAACAGCATTGGCGAAATAATGTTAGAGCAACAAATCATTACAACGCAAACTGATGTAAATGTAAAATTCTTACCATCGGGAATTTACTACATCACCTTGAAAGGAGATAGCGGTGTTATTGTCAGAAAGTTGGTGAAGATGTGATTTAGTGTTTTGGCAAAAAAAACTACCCTGCATATAAAACCCTGAAAAAGTTTGCTCTTTTTAATGGATTTTAAGATTTCAGGCTGTCTTTTATTTTATTTTTAGCCAATAATAACCTATTTTTAACATCCAAAAACGAAACGAATATCGTCTGGTAAATCTATAAAACTCGCTCACATGTGTTTTTACGGAAAAAGATTATTATTTTCCTTACTTTTTATTATTGCAACATTTGTTGTAAAAGGGCAGCCCGTAGCGAGTTTTACAACCAGCGCCGATTCAGGATGCGCTCCTCTTGTAGTGCACTTTACCAATACATCAACCGGCGCCACCAGTTATCACTGGAATTTAGGAAATGGCACAATATCGGCAGCAGCAGATAGTGTTGCAGGTAGTTACCTGACAGTAGGTAGTTATACCGCAACATTAACGGCATATAATGGCAGCGATTCCAGTACATCAAAAGTAGTTATAACGGTATTTCCTATCCCTACAGTTTATTTTAGCGCAGGCGACAGTTCTGTATGTCCCGGAGCAAGCGTTACTTTTACCAGCACTTCAATATCGGGCTCTCCGGGGGCTGTTACTTATTCATGGAATTTTGGTGATGGCACGTCAAGTAGTGCAACAATGCCTTCACACACTTTTCCGGATACAGGGTATTATAATATAACCTTATCGGTCAAAAATAGCGTAGGATGCGTAAGCGCCATCACAAAGACAGCATATGTACATATCAATCCATTGCCCATACCGAGCTTCTCTGCATCGCCAACAAGCTTCTGTAGCGCGCCGGGCATAGTGAATTTTACGGATACAACTATCGGCACGCCGCCTTATTCTTACACATGGGCGTTTGGCGATGGGACCACATCCACCGGCTCAGACCCTGTTCATACTTACACTGCTACAGGAACCTATTCAGTAAAACTCATTGTTACAGACGGACCCGGATGCATTGATAGTATTTCCAGAACAGCTTATATCACTGTAGATTCTCTCAAAGCGAGTTTTACCGGACCGGATAGCGGCTGCGTTTCCTCTCCTATTATTTTCAAAAACACCAGTAGTTCGCATATAGCAAGCAACTGGAACTTTGGCGATGGCAGTACCGAAACAGGGGAAACGGGAATACATGCTTATCTAACGGCCGGAACATACACAGTAACACTAATAGTGTATAATGGCGGCTCTTGTTATGATACAGTTACGAAATCAGTAACCACACTGCCCGCCCCCATAGATAGTTTTTCATGGACAACTTCGGGTACCTGCCCAGCGCCTGATACTGTTGCGTTTACCAATACTACGTTGCCCGGCGCAACTTATTCCTGGAACTTTGGTGATGGCGGCACGTCATCGGCTACAGATCCGTCTCACACTTATAAAAGCAACGGCATTTTTACCATAAGCCTGGTGATTACCGATAGCAATGGCTGCAAGAGCACCTTAGTAAAGAAAGACACGATTGCGAGTATAAAGGCAGCAATTACCGTCAATGGACCTTCCTCAACCTGCGCGCCCTTTACCGATACTTTTTCCGTAAATGTATCTACACCATACGATTCAACATACCCATATGGAATTGCTTCTTATTCGTGGATTATTAACGACACGCCGTCCAATGCCACTTCCTCTACTGACACAACCATGCATACCTACAATTACCAGGGCAACTATAGCGTGGTTGTAACTGTTGTTACCAACAACGGTTGTACTGTCCACGATACCGCTTCCGTGAAAGTAGGCGAGCCCCCCATACCTCTTTTTATTGTGCTGCCCGATACGATTATTTGTTATGACAGCTCGCTGACCTTTATCAGCGTTTCGCGTGACACGACAGATAGTTCCAGCTATACCTGGACCTACATAAATGCAATAACCATGGCGACTGATGGCACCGGAACTGGGGATACTACGCACCATCATTTCAGTGTCCCGGGTGTATTTACGGTTCGGCTTGTAGTGAATAACAATGGCTGTAAAGACACCCTAATAAAAACTGCATACGTTACCATCGATTCTCCAAAGGCGCTTATGGCAGATTCTTTTTTATGCTACCCTCAAACAGCCGTACAGTTTTTTGATAGTTCGTTAGGAGATGACAGCCTTCTTTGGACATTCAGTGACGGTACGACTTCAACTTTAAAAGACCCTTTACATGTCTTTCCCTCATTAGGCACAGATTCCATAAGGCTAACCACTTACAATGTAAGAAGCGGCTGCAGGGACACCACACGCAAAACCATTATCCTATCAAAACCTTATATCAGATTCAGCGTAGCTGATACCGTAGTATGTAAAAATACTATTGTCAGCATCACTTCCACAGATACAGGAGGCACGCCGTCCGCTTATGCGTGGTCTGTATCGCCTTCTGCAAAAATATCCAACTCTGCCGTCAGTAACCCTACAATTACATTCGCTAAACCCGGTATTTATACCGTAACGTTGGTTACTACTGACCCTGAAGGGTGTTTTGATACCCTTACACGCAACAATTATATTAAAGTGGGGGGTCCTTCAGATAGCTTTTCGTTTACCCCTTCTAACGGATGTGTGCCACTGGCAGCAACGTTTACAGACTATACCACCGACATCTCTGGTTCTACATTTACAAGCTGGCAGTGGGCATTTGGCGACGGTACAACAGATAGCACAACCTCAGCGACCACAACACATACCTATACGACCGCCGGAACTTTCCTTACCCGCGAAATAGTAACGGACAACCTGGGCTGCAAGGATACACTGGCAAAAACCAGTGTAACCGTTTATAAGCCTTCTGCAAGTTTCAATGCAAGCACTACGCATAGCTGCGTTGGCAATCCTGTTGTTTTTACTAACACATCCACCGGCTATGCAAGTTCCTTTTGGATGTTTGGAGACGGGGATACTTCTTCCGCGACTTCGCCGGTTCATATTTATGATGCGCCCGATAGTTATACTGTAAAGCTTGTTATTACAGATATACATGGCTGCACCGATACTGCTACCTACGTAGATTACATAACTGTAACGAAACCGACCGCTTCATTTACTGTAAGTGACTCATTTTCTGTTTGTGCGCCCCTGAAAGTGCAATTTATAAATACCAGCGTATCTGCGGTAAGCGATAATTGGACATTCGGAGATGGCAATTCTTCGGTATCCATATCACCCGATAATTTGTATATAACCCCGGGCTATTATACTGTTGAATTGATTGTAAAAGACATTTTCGGATGCCCTGACACGTCTATCAAGCATATAAATGTTTACGGATACACCGGAGCTTTTTCTTATAAGCCACTGAGCGGCTGTGCACCGCTTACCGTTTCCTTTAGCGCTGTGCTGACAAAAGTACCTAACATTACATGGGACTTTGCAGATGGCGTTGTGAGTAGCTTTACATTGAGCGATACCATCACTCATGTATACACCGTTCCGGGAGCCTATCTTCCTAAACTGATATTAGGTGATAGTGCGGGCTGCCAAAACTCAAGTCTGGGTGCAGATACCATCAAGGTAGAAGGTGTAAAAGCGGGATTTACTACAGTACCTAATCCTGTTTGCATTGGAGATAATGTTACATTTACAGACCTGTCCAAAGGATTATTTGCCCCCATAGCTTCATGGCATTGGGTTTTGGGCAACGGCGATACAAGCGACCTGCAATCTATTACTAACTTTTATGCAAATGCAGGAACTTATCCCATTATTTTGTCCGTAACCGATGCATGGGGCTGCTTTGCTACAGATTCACAAAATGTAGTAGTCTATCCGTTGCCGGTGATAACTGCAAACCCCGATACAACAGTTTGCTTAGGAGACGCAGCACAATTGCAAGGTTATGGCGGCGTTTCTTATACCTGGACTCCATCGGCTTCTCTGAATTGCAGCTCCTGCCCGAGCCCAAAGGCATCTCCGTCCGCAATAACGACATATACCGTTAAAGGCACTGATGCAAACGGATGCTCGAACACTGATACCGTTTCTGTTTTCTTAAAATATAAAACTATAAGTACGGCAAAGGGAGATACCGAGATTTGCAGGGGCGGAGTCGTACCGCTTTTCGACTCCGGCGGAACAAAATATACCTGGCTGCCATCATTGGGGCTAAACAATAATAATTTAGCGAACCCAACTGCTTCGCCGGATACTACTACTGTATACCTCGCTATTGCACAATTGGCAGGCTGCATTGCCGACACCAATTTTATAACCGTTGTTGTACATCAGCCGCCAACTGTAGATGCAGGAAGCGACCAAACGGTGGTTGCAGGTGCACAGGCACAATTGCAGGCAACAGGAACCCTTATCTCCACTTATGAGTGGGCGCCTTATCAACCCCTTAGCTGCGATAGCTGTTCCAATCCTGTGGCAACCATGAACGCCACTACTACCTTTACTGTAACCGTTTCTTCTTCTTTTGGCTGTACGGCTTCAGATACTGTGACCATTCATGTAGTTTGTGACAGAAGCCAGGTATTCATACCGAATTCATTCACGCCAAACGGAGACGGGCAAAATGATGTTTTTTATCCGCGTGGCGCAGGAATAAGGCTGGTAAAGACTTTTCGTATATATAACAGATGGGGAGAATTGCTTTTTGAGAGAAGTAATATTCCCATCAACGATGAAAAGAATGCATGGGACGGGTCTTACCAGGGCAGCGCTCCCCGACCCGATGTATATGTATATATTATAGATGCGGTTTGTGAAACGGGAGAGGCTATTAACATTAAAGGGGATGTAACAATTATCAGATAACGCAAAAATGTGAGGGATATGAAAAGACAAACATTCTATTATTTATTCCTGCTGCATATCGTAGCATTGCCTGTTAAGGTTTTAGCCCAGGCGGATATACATTTTTCGCAATTTTATGAGACCTCAATTTTGCGAAACCCGGCACTTACGGGCGTTTTCCCTGAAGACTACAAGGTCGGGGTTTATGAACGCAATCAATGGAGCAGCATCAGCAACCCGTATAAAACGAGCCTGTTAAGCATGGAAAGCCGGATAGCAGTTAGTAAAAACAACAGCGATTTCTTTAGTTTCGGGCTTTTGGGCTATGTTGATAAAGCAGGCAGTATTGACCAAAGTATAATTGCTTTTTATCCGGCGGTTAATTACAACAAAGCAATAGACCCCGACCACCATACTTATTTGTCCGTTGGTTTTACAGCAGGGTATTTACAATACAGCATTGACCCCAGCAAGGCCACTTTTAACAATCAATTTCAAAACGGAAGTTTTAACCCTGCAAATCCTACGGGGGAATTCTTACCAAGCCCAAAGCTAAATATGTGGGACTTGGGAACAGGCATTAACTTAAACACGAGTACCGGAAGCGACAATAGAATCACAACTTATATTATTGGGGTATCGGGCTACCATCTCACCCAACCCAAATTTTCGTATTACCAGGATTCTGCCATGCACAGCAATATACGATGGAACCTTAACGCTGCAGTGAGTACACAATTAAGCGATGATTTAGTATTGCAATTGCAGTCAAACTTTGCCCAGCAAGGCACTTACCAGGAATTATTAGCCGGTGGCTTATTGGGATGGACTGGAAAAATGGTTGCAGAAGAACCCGTCTTTGTTATGTACATCGGAGCCTTTTATAGAATCGGCGACGCAATAATACCTGTTGTTAAAGTAAAATACAAGAACCTTGCATTAGGGATAAGCTATGACATAAATACTTCCTCCCTGAAAGAAGCATCTAATATGCAGGGGGGATATGAAGTAACATTATTTTTAACCGGAAGATATCCTAACAAGCACGCTAATTGGGGTAAAACAATCTGCCCGAGATTCTAAGGCTCTTTACTGTTTTGTAAATTTACGGGTAGCAACTACACTTCCGTAGCTATTGAGGAACCGGACAAAATAAATTCCTGACGGTATATTTTCAACATTTAAGTTTGCGCTGTTGTTAGCTGTAACCCTGTAAACAGCCATCACCTTGCCGATAATATTGTAAATAGCAATGTTTTTAACTTTTGAATCGGCATTAAAAAAAACATTTACGTTGTCGTTTGCCGGGTTTGGATACAAAGTTATATCGTCTTGCGATTTTATAACGCTCACTCCTGCAGGGGTTTTATCCAATATAAAAGTCACTGTTTTAAAGGGGGAAAAGGACGCAGGATCCGCTAAAGTGATATTAACAGAATAAGTACCTAAACTAGTGGCCAACGAGAGGTCCATAGATAAAGAAAAATTGGCGGTAGAATCCGGCTGTATAGGATTGGTTGTGAACCCCTTTCCTTTATTTGTTGTGTCATTCCATAACTGCATATCATCACTATTATATCTGCAAATGCTGTTATCGCATATACCAAATGCTGCGGGCGTAAGCCAGTCAGGAGGAAATGTTGTACCGGATACTTTCCAGTTTATGTTTATGGTCTTAGTTGAAATGTTGGTTATATCGTCAAGAATGGAAGCGGTTCCGGTTGCGGAAACATAAGAAAATACGGTATCAAGTGGCATAGTAAATGTTTGCCCTTTTGATACCTGGGTAAAAAACAGTACAACTATTGTGAAGCAAAGTATATGTTTTTTCATCTCATGCAGTTATCTCAACTATGCAATTTATAAAAAATTTGCCTGCCGGGGGAAATAATTTGTTAAATTGTCCTTGGCAAATGACGAAATAAATCCCGCCATGCCATCTCTACTTCATAACGGAAAGCTTTTTATATACAGAGTTATTATCTGTAGAAACTTTTACATTATAGATTCCCGCGGCTAACTTGCCTAAAGGGATATTAAGTTGTTGCGGACCGGCATCCATATTATTGTGAATAGTGTTGACCAAATTTCCCAATTCGTCGTAGAGTTGAATTGTGACGTTGGAATTCTGTGAAAGGGTAAAGCTTACAGTTGCCAAAGACTTAGCGGGATTGGGGTAAATATTAACTTCGCCTGACAGGCTATTGATTTTGGGGACGGCTTCGTTGGCTGCAGTTAGTTTGATATTATCTATTGCGATGTAGTCATTTCCTGAAGAGTGAGAAACAAATTGAATCATCATGTTAGGATTATCATAGGCACTTATGTCTAAAGAAACATGCTTCCATTCGTTTAAGCCAACATGAGGAAGATAAGTAGTAGTTTCGGTTGGCGCAGCCACTGATTCCAATTTGGACTCGTATGCCTGCCAAATGGTATGCCATGTGTCGCCACAATCTGCGGAAACCAACACATCAAGCGTATCAGAATAATATGAGGTTAGCCATGCGTAAAATTCATCAAATTGCAACGAATCCGCTTTTGCGAATTGGGAGTTATAATTACCAAATATAAACGCAGTCGTATCGAAAGAAATAAGGTTGAAATAACTATAATAGCCCAAATTGTAATTATCAAATATTAAAATATTTCCGGCACCACCTCCCGGCACTGTAACATAGGCATAATAACCGGAAGAATCCCAATATGAATCTAAACCTGTAAATCCGTCGGGAGCCTGATATTTATACAGGTTACCAAAGGTTTCAAAATTTTCTAAATAAGGAATAGAAAAAGAATTTGATGCGTCATAGATTGAAAATATGGAATCGGGGCTTGTATTATCGGCGGCATACGAATCTCCCGGAACAGTTACCGAAAAGGAATAGCCACCAAAAGACGTTCCCGGAAATGCCGTAACGTTAATATTGGCTATATCATAAGGCGAAAGCGACCCTGTCCATGGTTGTGTAGCCACTACTGTTTTTGAAGCATCCATCACATTAATAGTAGCTGAAGTAATTTTATCTGCCTGGCTATAATTTTGAAAAGCTACAGTCGGCGTACCGTTACATATAAAATAGCTGCTTCCGGCATAAGGAATGACTTTGGCATCTATGGAAGTAGAAGGAGCAAAAGCAGGGCAATCGGCTTCCTTAAGACCATACAATACTTCGGCATTAGCTTCGCCGTAATTGAGCGAGCGGACAAGACGGTCGCGGCATATTTCGTAAATGGTTGGAAAACCATCTATGTGCCATGATACGTCATAAGAGTATATTTTACTTGAATCGTCAATGATAGGGTATAGGCTACCAGCAACCCAGTTGCCTTGAGTATGTGTGGAATAGGGATTATCTGCGCCACCGCATGGGGGTGTTATTAATACAGCTCCACCTGCGGTATTTCCATACAGTTCAGCTAAGCCACTTGTGGGTTCCCCTTGCACAAACAAAACCAACATATCGTTTGTGGTAGAGGATTTAACATTAGGCATTCCTTTAGGACCATGCTCTTCATAAAGGGAATCGAGATGATGCTGTGAACGATAGTACCAACATGGACAACACCATGTAGCGGAAACATCAATAACTACCGTATAGCCGGAATCAAGCCACGCATATAAGTGATAGGTGTTTCCCTTAATATCGGTTAAGGTAAAATCCGGGAAAATGCTGCCATCTGGAAGCTGGGCTTTGGATGACATGGTAAGGCTAAGGCTCGTCAGGAGTATGAATAAAAATTTTTTCATCGTTGTAGTATTAAAGGAATAAAAAATGCTTTAATTACAAAAATAAGGAAAATAGCTATAAGAAAAACAGGCTTTTTATGATTCTTCAGTTGTTCATTTTAGATATGATATCACCAAGATATTAACACGTCTGTTTTTCAAAATATATATTCCGGAGATTATTTATTAATCTTGTAAAAACATTATTATATGAAATGGAAATTAATTTTTAGTCTATCCTTATTCGGATTAGCAATGGCGTTCGCCACCATATCTTTAATACCGGAAAAAATTGAGCCGGTTTTTTGGTTAGTAATCTTTATTATCTGCGCCTATGTTATTGCCAAACGCGCCGGGGGAAGTTATTTCCTGCATGGTTTCATGGTAAGTATTATAAATTGCATCTGGATTACTGGGGCTCATGTTTATTTCTATGCAACTTATGTTGCCAATCACGTAAGCGCTGCGGAAATGAGCAAAAACTTTCCTCCATATTTTCAGCAGCATCCGCATAGGGCTATGTTAATCATGGGTCCGTTTTTCGGGATCGCTTTTGGGCTTATACTTGGGTTGTTTTCTTTTATAGCGTCGAAGTTGGTTAAGAAGGGGGAGTAAACGTTTACCTCGACCCTATCTTAAGGGGAAGCCGCAAGCAAGGCGCTTGCATTGTGATGCAACCCGATTGATAGATTTAGTTCTTCCACCTGTAGGCATTATGCTCTGCAATACAGTAGTAACAAATGGCTCTGATTTTCTATTTTATGCAGCGTTAAATTAATCTCCCGATTTTACTAATTTCTGCACCTTTACCTTTAGCCCCGCTTCGTCGTATAGCATGAGCATGTAAACGCCGTTGGGTATGTTGCCCAGGCTTATTTCTTTTGCGTCTTCAAGGGTTAAAATTATTCTGCCGTCCATGCTGCTGATTACGGCTTTTACCTTTACGGGCGATTCGATATACACTTTTTCATTTGCGGGGTTGGGATAAATTTTTATTTCGCCGGAATTATTGCTGATATTATTTACCGCCAATTCACTCAGCACATATATATCAGAGATGGATTGACAGCCGTTGCTGTCTGTTACCGCTACCTGATAACTTCCGTCGCTTGTTGCGGTTATGCTTAATGTGGTTGCCGCTGGAATTTTGACGCCGCCCTCATACCATTGATAGCTTGTAAAATAATTTTGCGTACTCAGTGTAACTCCGCTGAAGGTTATGATTGGGTTTGGCAAAGGGTACTGAACAAGGGTTATAGTATTGGTTGTGATGGTGCCGCAAACGCCGGGCGTAGTAACTATGCAAAGATAAACACCGCCCAAATATGCGCTATAGCTGGCATTGGTAGCGCCTGAAATATATGTACCGTCTTTTTCCCACTGGTAGGATATACTTGACAGCGATATGCCGCCAATGCTCACATATAACAATACGCTGCTGCCCCAGCAAAAGAATTTAGGGTCGTCGGTTAATATAACCGGGTTCGGAACAACAACAACCGTGTCTTCTGCAGAGGTACTTGTACACCCCGCACTGCTTGTTATCACGACACTATAAGCGCCGCTTGTGCTTGTAGTATATGAAGATGTGGTAGCGCCTGCAATTGCAGTTGTTCCCTCATACCATTGATAAGTATAACCTGCGCCTGTTGAGGCATTAAGCACAGTGCTGCTTCCTGTGCAAATTACAGAACCACCCGGCGGAGATATGGTGGATACCGGTAAAGGATTGACCGTAATAGTAATCGCTACGGAAGTATCAGAACATCCGAAGCTGTTCATAATTGCAACGGTATAATTATCAGTAGCTACAGCAATAACCGTATAAGTGGGGTTTGTTGCACCGGGTATAACTCCCGCACCATTACTCCATTGATAAATATAGGAGGGGTCGCTGGTATCGCTAAGCACGACGCTGTCGCCTGCGCATAACGTTGTAGCACCAAGGGCAGATACTATGTTTGTGGGTAAGGGGTTAACCGTAACGGTAACGGGTGTGGAAACAGCAGTGCACGCAGTACTATTCGTTACTACAACTGTGTAGTTGCCGCCCGTAGATGCAATATAAGTTGCCGATACCGCTCCGGCAATATCAACACTATCCAACTGCCATTGGTAGCTGAATCCTGTGCCTGTATCTGCATTGAGTATTACAAAGCCGCCTATACAAAATGTGGTAGTGCCTATAGGCGTAATAATTGCAATTGCGGGATTGACAGTAACCGATACTGCCGGAGATGTTGAAGAACACCCTCCCGGAGAAAAAACCGTTACTGTAAATAAGCCCGTAACAGAATCAACATAAGAAGCCAGCGTAGCTCCGGATATGGCGGTGCCTCCGTCGTACCATTGATAAGTATAGCCTGCTCCTGTAGTGGCATTGAGTATTGTTGAACTGCCCGGACAAATAATAGTATCCCCAACTACCGTAATAACTGCAACGGGAACGGGCAAAACAGTAACGCTATCTGAAAGCGATGTGTCGGTGCATCCTGCTGAGCCAGCTACTATTACATAATAATTACCTGTTGTATTAGCTGTGTAGGTAAAATCCGTAGCTCCTGAAATGGCGGTACCGCTGTTGAACCATTGGTAATTATAGCCGCCGGTTGTAGAGAGCACTACGCTATCGGTGCTGCAAATAAGCGACGGTCCGGAAGCTGTGATTGGGGCAGGAGGCAAAAGAACCTCGGTTACAATAACAGGCGCGGAGGTATTGGTACATCCGTTGCTGTCCGTAATAACCACATCGTAACTGCCGGATGTGTATGCCGTATATGTAAATGTGGTATCGGAAATGTCAACGCTCCCTTGCTGCCATTGGTAGGTGTAGCCTGCACCAAAATCAGCATTTAACACAACGCTGTCGAATTGACAAAACGTGGTGGGTCCGGCGGGTATTATTATTGCAAGAGGCAGGGCATTAACCGTAACCGTTAAGGTGGTAGAAGTATAACTACAGCCCATACTATTGAATACGGTTACACTATAGTCGCCGGAGGATGTTGCGGCATAAGTAAACGCAGTGGCTCCCGGGATAGCAGTGATGCCATTATACCATTGGTAAGTGTAACCAATGCCGGTGTTTGCATTTAAAATAACGCTGTCGCCCATACAGAAGGAGAGAGGACCTGAAGCAAATATTGTAGCTGGCGGCAGTGAGTCCACTGTTACGAGTATAGTGGCGCTATCGGTGCAGCCCAACCCTCCCGTTACGGTGTAAACAATAGTTGTTGTGCCGGGAGATACGCCTGCTATAAATCCTGCCGGGCTTATTGCCGCTATTGCGCTGCTATCGCTGCTCCAGACCCCGCCTGTGGCAGTATCGCTTAAGGGAGCGCTTGAAACGGAACCTTGACATACATTGGTAATACCTGTTATTGCAGACAGCACCGGTAAAGCATTAACTGTAAGCGACGTAGTGGCACTATCGGTGCAGCCCGAGCTATTGGTTACAACATAAGTTATCATGGTAGTACCTGCCGAAATACCGGTTACAATTCCTGACGCGGCATTTATTGTAGCTATTGAAGTGTCTGCGCTGTTCCATGTTCCCGCAGAAGTAGCATCGCTTAAATGAGCGGTATCGCCCAAACATACGTTTGCAGCGCCCGCTATGGAAGCGACGACCGGCAATGCGTTCACAGTTATTAAAGTAACGGCGCTATCCGTGCATCCCAAACCGCTCGTTACGGTATAGGTTATAGTTGATGTGCCTGCAGATACCCCGGTAACATTGCCTGACGCATCTATGGTTGCTATACTTGTTGAGTCGCTGCTCCACACTCCGCCAGAGGTAGTATCGGTTAAACCGACAGACGACAACACACAGACATCAGACAACCCTGCTATAGGACCAATTACAGGCAATGTATTCGCGGTTACGATTACTGACCTTGAGGTATCAGTGCATCCTAAAGCAGAAACAACAACATTGTAATTACCCGAAACGGTTGCTGTATAAGATATTGAAGTCGCTCCCGCAAGCATTGTTGTGCCGTTATACCATTGAAAAGCATATCCCGTTCCGGTGTCGGCAGTGAGCGTTACACTATCGCCTATACAAAACGTAGTGTCTCCGCTTGCGCTGAGACTATTGGAGGGTAAGGAATTTGCTAAAATGTTCGTTTTTATAGAAGTATCCGTACAGCCTCCGTGGGCAACAACGGCTACGTAATCACCTGAAGACTTAACAATATAAGATGAACTTGTAGCGCCTGTAATCGCTGTAGTACTGTCGAACCACTGATAGGTTATTCCCACTCCTGAAGAAACTTTAAGTATAACGCTGTCTCCTGCGCAAAAAGTGGTGCCGCCTGTTACGGTTATTTTTGCCGGAGGCAATGAATAAACCGAAATAAGCAAGGGCGCAGAAGTATCGCGGCACCCGGCGGGGTCGGTAATAGCTACCGTATAATCCGCAGATAAATGAGCAGTATAAGAAACATCAGTAGCTCCGCCAATAAGCACTCCCGCTTTGTACCATTGGTAAGCGTATCCTGTTCCGGTATCTGCATTCAGTGTTACACTGTCGTAGAGACAAAATGAAGTTGAGCCGGATGCTGTAATTACGTTTGCGGGCAGTGGAAGCGCTGTGACATTTATTCCCGCCACAGTATCGATACATCCTCCGCTTGCTGTAACAATAACCGAATAAAACCCTGTATTGTATGCCGCATAGGTGGCATTTGTCGCGCCGCTTATTACACTGCCGCTGTCGTACCATTGGTAGGAATATCCGGTATCCACACTTAGCACAACACTATCTTTTGCGCAAAAGGTAGTGTCTCCCGAGGGTGTTATTGTCATAAACGGAATAGAACATCCCGAGACAATGCTGTCGATGGTCATATCCAAAATCTGAAGGGTTCCCCCGAGGGCGCTTGCATTAAATCCGAATACACTGAAAATCAGGGAATTCGGGTAGCCTACAGTAAATGACGTTGCCCATGTGGCGGTGATTGTATCTCCACAAGTTGAGTTTTTAGGAAATTGGTCAAAACCCTGGTCAATCCATGTAGTGCCACCATCCACACTATAAGCCAGCCGCACATTTCCCGGACCAGTATTTGACCTTCTCAAACCAAGGGTGAATTGTGTGATATTTATTATAAACCCCGAATCGGGAACAAGTGTATCCTGAACTGCGGGAAGCGTTGCAGCATAAGACGTAGCACTGGTAAAGTGTGTAGCGGAAAAGCCGCTGCCACATTTAAAGACGGGGGTTGTAGCTCCGTTTACCCTTCTTAAGGGGGAAGCGACTATATTGGGGTCTGAATAAAAAAGAGCGCCAGATGTATCGGTAGTATAAGAAACGATTTGCCCATAAACCTTGTTGAAATCAGCGATAAAACACAACAAAAAAGCAGCGCTTAAAAATAATGCCCGTATTATTGAATTGACAGTAAATAATTTTCTCATTGTTACATGCTTTTATACTTTGTGATACTGACAAAATAACTTCCACCAAATTTACATTAAAATTTTATACTAAGGAACGATAACAAAATAACTATCACCATTTTACTTGTTCTCAGTCCCTTATCTAATGCCGATAAACTTGCATGAATAATGAGAGGTATCAACGGCAACGGTGTAGGTTAAGGTGAGGGTATCATTATCTTTACTGAGTGTCCCTTTACCTAAATAGCTGGTACCATGATTGTTCCCCTGAAACTGGAACGTCTGTGTTGATGTGATGGTGCAAACAGCGCTGTCATTGGGGTTATTTAAAAAATTCTCCATTACCATTTGAAGATTAGAAGAATAAGCTAACAGTTTAATGGCGTAGGAATTGCTGTCAATCCGCCCTGTGCAGCTATCTGCCCCTGTGAAATAAGAAACAAATTTGTCGCGGCTCAATGTCTGGCAATTAACGCCTTCGTAACCCGTAGGACATATGCAAGCACCGTTGTAGCAGGAGCCTCCATTTTGGCAATTGAGCGTACATCCCGAATTGCTGCATGAGGTAAAAAACAAGGTGCAAAACAAAGCAAGAATAACAATGGAACTCATCAGTACATGATATACGGGCTTCATAAATTACAATTTAAACGGCTAAAATATTAAATCTTTAGCTAAAGATTGCTTTTATAATGATTATTTTTTTATAAGAGTCTATATTCTTTCCATTTGGAAATTTTTACTTTGTATGTTTGAAAAAGCAAAAACGATGCCCTTTATTATTTTGAACTATGTCAGCAACAATAAAAAAATACAAGATTTACAATAAAAGCTGCTATGGTCTTGAAGATATTGAAAAGAATAGCGTGCACGCCATTATTACAGACCCCCCTTATGGAATTTCTTATCAAAACCGGTATTGGGACAAGGATTTGCCTGATAAAAAAATATGGCAGGATTGCTTTAATGCTTTAAGACCAGGGGGCTTTGCCGCAGTATTCTCTTCCATACGCCTGATGCACAGGTTGATGGTGGATATTGAAGACAGCGGGTTTATTATTAAGGACGTACTATTTTGGGCATACCTGAACGGGATGCCCAAAAGCAAAAACGTAGCTTTAAATATTGACGCAGAATTAGGGGTACAAAGCAAGATAACCGGTGCATACAAATATGTGCAGGGATATAAGAAAGATGGCGCAGACAGCTATAAACCTGAAAATAAAAAACAAAAAAAAGAGCCCGCATCCGATTTGGGTCAGCTTTTTAAAGGCAGCGGGTGGGGAGTCAAGCCAGCGTATGAACCCATAGTTTTGGTACAAAAACCGGTAGAAGAGGGCTTAACTATTGTACAAAATATGATTAAACACCATACTGGTGCATTAAACATTGAACAAACAAGAATCCCGTATGAAGAAGGGGAGAAAAAAGTAGGGCACAATCCCCACCCCGCCGGTCGTGTGCCTTCAAATATTTTAAGGACTGACCCGCTTAATGACGGCTATGACAAATTTTTTGTAGTGCCCAAAGTAAGGCAACATGCGGAACTTTTTAATAAGCACCCTACCCTGAAGCCCGTTGAATTGATGCACCATTTGGTTAAGCTTTTGTCGTGGGAGGAGCAAACCGTTTTAGACCCCTTTATGGGAAGCGGCAGCACCGGGCTTTCGGCAGTATCCTTAAACAGAAAATTCATTGGGTATGAGCTTGACAAGGAATATTACCTAATTGCTGAAAAAACGGTTAGAGCAAATTATAACACCCCCTATTGCCTTATAAAAAAATTAAAATTTTAAAGCCGGCTTCATTTAACGAAATTTGTAGCAAATCGGGGATAGCAATATTAACCCCTTGGGTTAATACTAAATTAAAAATTGAAATGATGAGAAAAATACTCCTTTTTTTAGCCGGAAGCTGTTTGATTCTGGCATCATGCGATGTCAATAGCAATCAGGAAGCACAAGACCAAGCTAAGGCAAGAATTGACTCCTCTGTAAATGCAAAAATAAGTCAGCAACAAGCCGCTTTAGCAAATAAAAACGATTCTATTATTAATGCTCTTGCAAAAAAGAAAGCGGAAGAAATGGAGGCGGACAACCGCAAGCATACTAACACAAATATTCAGCCGGGCAAAACTACTAAGAGCAAAGCCGACACAAATGTGCGGCATACACAATAATGTGCTAATAAATTGTGCTGCCAAACAATTAAAAACTTTGGAAAAAACTAACACGCTAAAAGGACGCGATACTGAAAAATCACCCCCTGCATTCTTACCTTTACAATATGAGGCGCGTGTTTTTCGTTTATTTATCTCTTCTGCTGGTTTTATCATCACACGGCAATGCCGCCCAATATACTTTTGATTACAATGATAATTGCGGTAAAGCGTATGCCAGTTATATGGCTTTGCATTTTCAGGAAGGGCGGGCTGCTCTTATCAGGGAGATAACCGAAAACCCTTACAACCTGATGCCGACCTATCTTTCAGATTATGAAGATTGCCTCAGCTTGCTCCTTAATGCCGATAAACTTGATTATGAACAGCGCAAGGACCACCTCGACGAAAGAATAGAACGGTTAAGCAATGGCGATAAAAATTCTCCGTGGTACCGTTTCTGCAAAGCGGGAATATACCTGCATTGGTCCATGATACATTTCCGGTTTGGGGAACAATTTAAAGCCGCCACAACATTCCGTAAGTCTTATGCGCTGATGAAAGAAAATCAAAAACTTTTTCCTGATTTTGAATATAATAAAATGTTCTTCGGACTGGAAGAGGCATTTGTTGAAACTATACCTGATAATTACAAATGGCTCGCCTCTATTTTTGGTATGAAGGGCAATGTAAAAAAGGGAATGGTAAAGTTATCCGATTTTATTAATACCCATACGGACAAACAACCCCTGCGCATAGAAGGCGTTCTATTTTATGTTTACCTCAGGTTTTATTTATTATCGGAGCAAAAGCAAGTCTGGGATTTTATTAACAGCAGCAAATTTGTGACACGCGATAATTTATTGTACGCTTATGTAAAAGCCAATATCGCACTGAATTACCGCAAATGCGATGTTGCCATAGAAACCCTAAAGGAAGCGTCTGCGGATAAAGACTATAATAACTTCCCTTTTTTAAACTACGTAATGGGCGCCTCACTGCTCTGCAAATTAGATACACAAAGCATTTATTATTTCAACCGGTTTCTAAAAACTTATAAAGGCAATATGTATGAGAAAGACGCATGGTACAAAATGGCGCTCGTGTATTACCTGCAGCAGAATATGCCGCAAGCAGAATATTGCAGAAGGCAAATTAAAAAAAACGGCAACGCTCTTTTTGATGTAGACAGGTATGCTGCACGTTTCGCGGAAAGCTCTGCATGGAGCCCCACAAAACTCCTACAGGCACACTTGCTTATAGATGGCGGTTACTACTCGCGGGCATCTGCGATACTTCTCAGTATTCCCAAATCGGAATTATCAAATCCGGCAGACAGGGTTGAGTATTATTTCCGGATGGGCAGGCTGTATGACGAAACAGAAAATTCAGAAAAAGCCATTGAGTTTTATGAATACACGATACGGATAGGCAGAGACCGTCCCGAACATTTTGCAGCACGTTCAGCACTCCAGTTAGGTATGCTTTATGAGCGCTCCGGGAATAAAACCCTTGCTATTGAAAAATATAAGGAATGCCTTTCCATGCGCGACCACGATTTTCAAAATTCATTAGACCAGCAGGCAAAGTCGGGAATTAACAGGTTGAAAAAATAATCAGTCATAATCTGATTCTACGCCAGGGTGTAAATCAACAGTATAGACGTTCATTTTATTTTTTTCATTCGTTCTTTATGAGACTTCCTCACCCTCGTTTCAAGTTCATCAAGTGTTAGTGGCATAATTTTCCCCTCTTCATATTCCTGAAATCGACGTTCTATTTCTTTTTCAAAAGCACTTTCTTTTCCGCTTTCTTTTTTGTGAACCTCAAGCATTGCTAAAATCATTTTCACAGTCGTATCATCAGCCTTGTCAATACTTTTTTTGCTTTTTTTCTTATGTCTGTATTCACTGAAATATTCATAACGTGGTTTGTATATTACAAATTTAATCAAATCTCATGAAGGTAAAAAAAACAAAACTGCATGCTCAAATTAGTTATACATGAGTTCCTTATTTATGGCACTTATCCATGTGCCAAATAATTTGTTTTCCATTCTGCAAATATATTCGCTCAACGATTTCCATTGAGGGCTGAATTGCTCCAGCATTTTTTGCATCTCTGCGAGGTGCCCTTCTTCTTCCGCAATGATGGATTTTACGTTTACTTTTGAGGCGTATTTTGTCAGTATTTCCTGATAAATTCCATAAATCATATCAGCACGCACTTCGATAGAGTAGGTTACCAACAAGTAGGCGCCGTGCATTAATTCCCTGTCCTGCAAGCCAATGCCTTTTTTCAGATAGCCGCAGGTAGCAATATCCAGCTTTTGTAAATATTGGTAGCTTTCTATAGGGGCGAGTAAATATTCAAATGAATAGTCGGGGCAATTTTCAGGCGACAGTTTTTCTATTTGCTTTTTCAGAAAATACGCATGCCTTGCTTCTTCTGCGGCATGTTTTAATACAGTAATATTTGTAAAGACAGGGTGTTCGTAATGCGATATTTTTCTTGCGCCGGTATTTTCCATCATCGACAAACTGTTGAGCCATTTTGCATGAAGTTCTTTTGACGGTACTATTTTATCAAGTATCTGGTATAGTTGTTCCTGCTGATTCATTCACGAAAATTTTAAAAAGTAGAAGAAATTAATTCTTTGATTGCTGCATATACATATTCAAGCTGCTCTCCGGTAATACAATACGGGGGCATGAGGTAAATAATATTTCCGAGGGGGCGCAACAGTATTTTTCGTTCAAGGAAGAATGTGTAAATCTTATCGCGCTGTTCATACAGGTAACCTTCATTTCCTGTTGCAAGTTCTATTGCAATGACAGTGCCCAAGCAGCGTACATTCTTTACAGCAGTGTTTTTTTCTATCGATAAAGCAAATTTTTTATGCGCTTGTTCAATATGTTTTCTTTGTTGCTCACAGGTTTCTGTCAATAACAAATCAAGGCTGGCAAGAGCAGCGGTACATGCGAGTGGATTTGCGGTATAGGAGTGTCCGTGAAAGAGTGTTTTTAGTTTGTCGTCGTCATAAAAGGCGTCGTAGATTTTGCGGTTACATGCAGTGACGCCAAGCGCCATTGTGCCTCCCGTTATGCCTTTCGATAGGCAAATAATATCGGGGCTTGTATTGATATTGTTGCAGGCAAATAAGTTTCCTGTTCTTCCGAAGCCTGTCATTACTTCATCGGCAATAATGAGGGTGTCGTATTTTTTGCATAGCTGGAAATATTGCTCCAATGTTTTTGCGGAATACATTTGCATGCCTGCTGTTCCTTGTAGTAAGGGCTCAACAATAAATGCGGCGACATCCTCCAGCTTTAATATTTTTTCTAAGGCATTGATGCTTGCTTCTTCATTTCCTTTTTCCGGAAAGGGTATAAAGACTACATCAAAAAGAAAATCCTGAAAGGGGGCGGTAAATATACTGCGTCCGCTTACTGCCATTGCGCCGAAGGTGTCGCCATGATATGCGTTTTCAAGCGCTACTATTTTTTTTCTGTTTACTCCTTTATTGTGCCAGTATTGCAACGCCATTTTCAGGGCTACTTCCACAGCAGTGGAGCCGTTGTCGGAGTAAAATATTTTTTCTATACCCGTGGGCAATATCTTGATTAATCTTTCGGCAAGGCTCACCGCAGGTTCGTGTGTAAAGCCTGCAAAGATGGAATGTTCGAGTATGCGAAGCTGGGCGCTCACTTTTTCGGCAATGTACGGATGCGCATGACCATGTAGATTTACCCACCACGATGATATGGCATCTATATAATCATTGCCATCTTCGTCTGTCAGATACACGCCTTGACCTTTGACAATGCCTATCGCCTCCTGCCATATTTTCATTGGCGTATAGGGATGCCATATTACTTCCTTGTCGCGTTCTTTAATGGTTGACATGGTGCAAATGTACTAAGAGGCTGGCTTTAATATCATCTGCGCATTTTTGCACGGTTTCCTGAGCGATGGGTTTTAAAAGGGGTACCCTTGCAATAATTTTGGTTTTGCCATACTGCTCTATAAATGATTCGGAGGAGGTGTTTGTTGCGCCGTTCATTACGACACCGAGCAAAGGAATATTCCTGTTTCTTAATAATTCTATGCTCGATAAAGTATGATTGATACTGCCAAGGTAGTTTTGAGAAATAAGGATAGCCGGTAAATTATAATGCTTTACAAAATCTGCCATTGTCGCTTCGTCATTCATGGGTGATAAAACACCGCCTGCGGTTTCTATAAGCAATACCTTCTGCGTTTGCGGAAAACGAAATTTGGTATAATCTATGGTTACGCTGTCTATTTGAGCGGCGACATGCGGCGACATGGGTTGTGTGAGCACTATGGCTTCGTCATATACCCTGCTTTGCCCGTTTTCAAGCAAATCTCTGACGCGGACGGTATCACGCTCTTCAGTACCTGCCTGCACGGGCTTCCAATAATCCGCGCCGATGGCTTGTGCAATAACGGCGGAAGCTATTGTTTTTCCAATGCCTGTGTGAATGCCGAGTATGGCAATTTGCTTTATCATTATTTATTTTGCGATATTTTTATCCTCTTTCCAAAATAATTTCACCCTTTCAGGGTTTTGAGATATTTCCGAACGCGATTTCTACAATAATGCCAACCCTTCGGGTTTATTATTTTTAATGCGTTTGCCCTGCACTAAATTAGACAGTTTTTTCATTTCAATGCATTTTTTCATTTACAGCATCAACCAACAAGTCCACCTGTTCTTTTGTATTAAATGAATGCAGGCACACACGCAGCCGCTCACTACCCAAAGGTACTGTGGGATTCAAAATCGCTTTTACCTGCAGACCTTTTTCCTGAAGTATTGCAGATAGGTTTTTGCTTTTTTCGTTGCTGCCGGTTATAAATACTTGTATGGGGCTTGTGCTGTCTTTCCATCCCGTATGCCCATGCTCTTTTATTCGCTGCCTGAAATAGGTAACCAATTCGTGCAAGGACCTATTGGAAAATTGGGGACTTGCAAGATATTGGTATGCAAAAGTTGCGGCGGCTATAGCGTGCGGCGGCAATGCCGTGGTAAAAATGAATGAGCGCGAAAAGTTGAGGAGATATTGCTTTAGCAGGTCGCTGCCTACAACTGCTGCGCCATGGCATCCGAGCGCCTTGCCAAATGTATATACTGTTGCAAATACCTGTTGCTGCAAACCGAGCGCGCAAACCAATCCTTCTCCGTGTTCGCCGACTACGCCTGTGGCGTGGGCTTCATCCACTATCAGTTGTGCGTCATTTTCATTCGCCAGTTCTGCCATCTCTGCAAGCGGCGCCAAGTCGCCATCCATCGAGAAAACGGATTCTGTTATAATGAGGAGGGGGTTGCCGTCTTTATATTTTTGTATTTTTTCGCGGAAGTCATTAAGGTCGTTGTGGCGGAATTTATATACTTGTTCCGTCTGGCTGAGCCTCATGCCGTCTATGATGCTGGCGTGGCATAGCTCGTCATATAAGATAACAGTATGCCTGCTTGTGATGGCTGAAATTAATCCGGTGTTGGCATTGTAGCCGGAGTTAAATAACAAAGCCGCTTTACCGCTGTGAAAGGATGCGATAAAACTTTCCAGTTCTTCTATTTCTTTGCTGTTTCCGGCTATAAGGCGCGCGCCTTTTGAACCCGTCGCAAAATTTTTATGCGAATCCTGCATCAAATCCTGCAAAATGCCTGTGGTGACAAGCCCGAGATAGTCGTTTGAAAAAAAATCAATCCCTGGTACGGGTAAACTTAAACTGCGCAGATTGCCCGCCTGAGTTCTTTTATTCAGTTTTTCCGACAAATATTGCTCAACGGGATTCATATCTGCATGGCGTTCTGTTTTTGCCGAGGGGTACTGTCTGCAAATGCCGCTTTGGAAGTCAGCCCGAGTATGCGGAACATTTCCATATCCTCGTTAAATTCCGGGTTGGGTGTGGTAAGCAATTTATCGCCCGCAAATATGGAGTTGGCGCCAGCCATAAAACACAGCGCCTGCTCAGCCATCGACAATTCAAGCCTGCCTGCGCTTAACCTTACTGCGCTTTTAGGCATCGTAATACGCGCTGTAGCTACCATGCGCACCAATTCATGAAAGGGTACCCGCGAATTATCACCCAAAGGCGTACCCTCTACCGGCACCAGCGCATTGATAGGCACAGATTCCGGGTGTTCCGGCAGGTTAGCAAGCGTTAACAACATTCCTATACGATCATTGTCAGTTTCGCCCATCCCTATAATGCCACCGCTGCAAACTGTAATGCCAGCTTTACGCACATGAGATAAAGTATCAAGGCGGTCGCTATATGTGCGGGTAGTAATGACTTGTTTATAATGCTCTTCGGAAGTGTCTACATTATGGTTGTAGGCATAAAGACCGGCTTCCGCAAGGCGTTCCGCTTGTTGCTCGGTAAGCATTCCCAGCGTACAGCACACCTCCATATCTAATTCGTTTACGGCTTTTACCATGTCAATTACACGGTCAAAATCGCGGTTATCTCGCACCTCGCGCCATGCCGCACCCATGCAGAAGCGGGATGCCCCGCCATCTTTCGCTTTTTGCGCCGCGCTCACAACCTCATCCTTTTTCATCAGCGCTTGCACTTTTACACCTGTATGATAGCGTGCTGCCTGCGGGCAGTAAGCACAATCTTCGCTGCACCCTCCTGTTTTTATAGAAAGCAGGCTGCTAATCTGCACTTCTCCAAACTTATGATACCTGCTGTGTACATTAGCTGCTTCAATCACCAATGCAAGCAATGGCTTATCATATATTGCTTTTATTTCTTCGGCTTTCCAGTTATGACGTAGCTCTGCCATTTTTTACAAATTATTCAGCGAAACTATGATTTTTTGCGTGGGAATGGAAATTTGGGGTATGAAGGATGGATTAACACTATAACAGCATATAATAAATCTGTTTCAATTGTATAATGATTACCTTGCTTTTTACTACGTTTGTAGGGCTGAAACATTTTAAATTTTCAAAATGACAGGGCAATACTCCACATTTCTTGCTAAAAGCAGCATAAAAGCATCAGACCTTGAGCATAAGCGCAAGCTGGGGTTCAATATCCAGAAATACAATGATACTGTGGTAAAGGGAAAACTGCAGTTTGGCAATCTTGAACTTGCACGCCAAAAAGCCAAAAACATAAAGTGGAAAACGATAGAGCATCTCGATAAATACCTGGAGCAATTTGAAAAAAAATTCACGTCGCGGGGAGGAAAAATTATCTGGGCGGAAACCGCTGCCGACGCCCAACAAGCTATTTTGCAAATCTGCACTGAAAAAAAAGCGAAGCAGGTTGTAAAGGCGAAGTCGATGGTGACGGAAGAAATACACCTGAACAGCTTTCTTGCTCAACACCAGATAGAATCGGTAGAAACCGACCTGGGCGAATATATCCAGCAACTTGATGATGAGCCCCCCTACCATATCGTAACCCCTGCCATGCATAAAAGCAAGGAAGATGTTGCAAGGCTGTTTCATGAAAAACTCGGCACCGACCCCAACCTCACGCCTTCAGAATTGACCAAAGTGGCAAGGCGCAACCTCCGGCAGAAATACATTACGGCGGACATCGGCGTTACCGGCGGAAATTTTCTGCTGGCGGATATAGGCGGGGTATGTGTGAGCGAAAATGAAGGCAACGGAAGGCTTTGCGCGTCTTTTCCTAAAACGCATATCGCCATAGTAGGGATAGAAAAAATGGTGCCTTCGATTAATGATTTGCATTTGTTTTGGCCCTTGCTTGCCACTTTCGGCACCGGGCAGAATGTTACGGTAAACAATACCATTTATACAGGTCCGCGCAGCGCAGGCGAAACCGATGGTCCTGAAGAAATGTATGTGATTTTGCT
>Ga0207047_1051_pt1 | contig 29476 bp, 22 predicted proteins | sample Alteio_BWMinCont_67_FD_153302 | JGI IMG/M metagenome (GOLD analysis project Ga0207047, IMG submission 153302) | Enriched cells from forest soil in Barre Woods Harvard Forest LTER site, Petersham, Massachusetts, United States -... | ecosystem: Environmental > Terrestrial > Soil > Temperate forest >...
CTGACTGGCCCCCTCTTCTAGTCTTACCAGGCAAATTCACACTGATTTTATGCAGAACCTCACGCGATGTTCCACATAATTTTCCAAAAAGAGCTCCATTACCATCAACTATAACGAACCCATATGTTTCATCTTCAGCCACTAGTGGTTCTAACGCTTCTGTATGGAAAAACCCATCGCAAATATATAATGAAGTTGTAATAGGTTTAAATGGTTCGAAGCATATGGATATTTTCTTAGATGCAGTCATACCGCAAAATAATATCAAACCATTAGGGGGCACCCTAGAATATAATTTTAATTTCTGTTGCGTCGAATCAATCGCCGATAACACACTAAGACGATTAACGCGACTTTGAATATTTGATGCTGTGCCCATTTCTACCGTTAACATATGATTTACTAACGAAATCTGTCCCCTAGGTGGAATAATCAACGAGATCATCGATGTCCCATCGCCTTTCAATTCCTTCAAATCTTTCACCAAGCGCCTCAAGCGCCATCGTTCAATGTCCAATGCAATCTCCTCCGGTGAAGCAGGATTAATTTTTTTCATTATACTTATATATATATTACTATACCCTTACGTAAGATAGTAACACTTGATAAATCAATTTTTTTTCTCATGCCAGGATCTTATCGATTCAATAAACTTATCTTTTGGTCTAACTGACGGGCGACATTTTTTAACGTAAGCTAATGCGTCGGTAACACTCATATTATTATGTTTTGCTAAAAATGCAACTATAAACGATGGCGACCGTGAAATACCTGCCTGACAATGAACTAAAACCCCACCTAATTTAACGTTATCTAATATAAATTGGGTGACTTCATCTAAATAATCAGCAATATTTGCTTTATTGCTATCTGTGATGTTAATTCTTAAATATTTGATCTCCTGCTGAAAGAGTAATTTTCCCCCAGAGATATTAACAATTGCGATAATATTAAATTTTCTCAATAGTTCTATATCCTTTCCACTATTCGCATCCCCCAGATACAAATTATCGATAATTTTTATCGGCTTCATCTATGGCAAACTCACATTTCGTTTCAGCAAATCTTTTGCTTATAAATGTCAATTTTTTCAATCTTCGTATTGCTTAAGATTTATAGGATGAAGCTATAGCAATGTCATAATTATGGCCGCCTAAATAAATCCAGGGTCGTTCAATATCCCTTCCATTAAAAAATATAAAACATAAACATAAACATATATATATACGGTCTGTATGCCAGGAGAAAATTGCTGTTGTAATAATACCATTCCCTTTTATGAAAATTATATATTTGAAACAATACCTATAATTTCGTCTAATTTAGATCTTGGATGTGATCCATATCCCCCGAATTTCCCTATAGGACTTGAAGTTTATTCATCATCACAATTTAGGGGGTTGGCTCCTCTATATAATGGATGTATTGTCTTTGCTACGGCTATTCTAAATGGTACATTGGATGCTGATAATCTAATAAACTTAAATATTGAAACTGTGAATGAGTACGGTGAATTATTAGAAATATATACTGGACGCATCATATTATTCAATTTGGGAAGACTAACTCAGAATCTTTGGATATCACTAAACAACACTGTCTTTATCGTAGAAATACAAATAATATTTGAGGTGGATTCACAAATTATCAGCTCCGTAAATTTAACTAAATTAGATATTAATCCTGTACCGAAATAATTATTCCCCAAATTCTATAATAGTTGATATAGGTGGTTCATATTGTATTTACCCATGTCAGCGCCAACCACGTTGTGATTTGTTAATCTGATGATCAATTAAATGTTGAAAACCTGTATTTCTTAAATTCTGGGGTTTTGATTGGGCCTTTAGAAATACCTAACTCCTGTTTATCGAATTCATATAGTTTCGCCTGATCATGATAAGCATTATACATAAAATACGCCGCTTTAATATTTGTTAATTTATATAGATTATCTTTGTCGTACATCATTTTGCTCATTATGATTCCCATTCTTGTTGATGAGTAATTAATTTGGCTTAGCACACCAAGAAGCAATACATATGCTTTTAATAGTTCGTAAAACTCTGAAAATTTTATCGCTATATTGACTCCGGAATGCGCATAATATTCCGTGATCATTGCGAGTACTTGACCGAATCCTACGGTCACATCTTTCGATGTTTTATTATAATCGAACGCCAAAGCATTCGTATTATCTACAATGGCATCCTCTTTCGCCTTCTCTTTGACATATTTATTGATATCTAAATACAGATACGGATTCTGGTCTTTTCCAGGAAGATACGCAGTAATTCTTTCCTCTAGTGGTTTCCGTAAATGATTTTCCGCTTCTATACGCGGTTGACTGGACAAAAACTCCTTATATCGAGTTGTCTCTTGCCTGGTCGCCTCCGCGTTCAATAAATTCTTTCTATGTATCTCCTCCAATTTCTCCCTAAATGCCTTATATTCCGTTGAATTCATATCAATCTTGCTGTCTTCACTACATTTACTGTTAACTAACTCTGTCATTGTGTCCAACAGATCACCATAATTAGAAAATGCACTCATCATAATTATTGTGATTAATTTTTGCATAACGGGGTCATCTTTGTATATATCGATGCGACCTACTGCGCCAAAATCTATTAAAGTCAATTGCCGATCTTTATAGGAAAAATAGATATTACCCGCATGAGGATCACCGTGATAAAATCCATGTTGAACAATATTAATAAAAAACTTATAAACAAATAAATCCATGCATCTATGGAGTGACGCCCTAAAGGCAGTATCAGTGTTTAATTTCGATACGTCTCCTTCAATTAGAGAACTAATTGGAACACCGGGTGCCACCGACATTGCAAAACCAAACCAACAATTTTCAACGATAACACCATCTACAACAGACACTGTAGTCAACACAGCATCAATATCCGCTCCAGGAAACAATTCATTATATTTCATCGTATAAATTTTATTTGCCTCCTCAATATTTTTAACTTCATTCGGCGAATATAACTCCGCTCCTGTCGCATTCAGCATATTATTAACAAATTGCTGTTCACACGAACCCTGCGGAAAGACATTATTTAATAAATCATATTCCCAACATGATTGCACTATCGCTATTGGTTTAGCCAATTTGATCACCAACTTATTATTATCTGTTACCCTATGCACAATGAAAACGTGACCAACGGAAGCTGATTTATCATAGTCAATTTGATACAGATCCCAATTTCTGACAATTTTAGAAAGAATAAGATTATATTGTGAGGGAAGCATCACAGGATAAGTTAGTTTTGTTAGATTATATTTCTTTTGTAACTCCACAGGCATAACGGGCCGCACCTGTTGAATAATTTTTAGAATGAATGGGCCAGAATTTAATAGCAGTTGCTTTGACAAAAATGCAAATAATTCGTCTTTAGAACTAGGCAATTCGACGAAAAAATTAACAAATATGGCTCGAACAATTTGTGCCCAGACAATCGGATGGAGATTATTATAGTAAATTGAGATAGTTTTAATAAAGAATGCTTTCAGGGAAGCTAATTTATCTGGAATCATTTTGTCCAATTCACTTTCTATTGAGATCGCGTGCATTCCTGTGAGTTTGTTGACTTGAGCGTTCTTAAGTTGTTCGAAATCGAAAGGAACTTCGGAGGATAATTTTGTGACGATATTTTTGATATCTTCACGCATCAATTGAACAATTTCCTCTTTCGATTTTTTTCCCAGGAATTTCTCATATTTTTTTGTCAGAATAACACTTAAGATATCCCATAACCAACAATAACTTTTGGATCCCATTAGTTTAGCAAAATTCTGTGCTGTCTCTTCGAATTTTATATTAAGGGTATAATCATCGCCTTTTCTAATGATAGTATCGGCAAGCGCTTCGAGTATTATCGTTTGAATTTCTGATCCCCGGCCAATGCCCAGTAAAGTATCACTGATGACTTTCTTAATTTTATCTGGTGTTAAATTATTAAGGTCAACACCTGTAAGTTCTAACGCCTTTTGGCCTTTCGCAATGGTACCTGGATTATTCGCCAGGGAACCAATTTTCGCTATGAATATTAATTTCTCCAACGTATCACATTCATCATGCTGAGAAACCAAATCAGATACGTTTTTATCCCATCCTTGTTTCAATATTTGGAAATATTTCTGATATGTCACATTTGGTTTGACACACGCGAGTTCATATTTCATATCAGGTTGTGTCATCTGGTCAATGATTATAGTATTGGCATTATTTATCGCATCAATTTGATGAGCAATAAACTTTTCAAAAGTTAAGCGAGACATATATTATATCATAGTATAAAAAAATTAATTCAAAATTGTTCCCAATCGGAAAAAGCCTTCCCAGGGATCGCGGGCTTTTTCGCCACGCTCCGTTTCATTTTATCAATGTCCATTTCAAGTTGATCAATTTTTGTCGCCTGATCTACAATTATTTTGATCATGAAATCATTATTCCTCAGCATTTCAATTAGTTCAACCAACAACGTTTTAGATTTTGGATGATCTTTCGCTGCGGCTAATTTATACCATCGGATGGCTTGTCCATAATCTACTTTCACGCCAATCCCCTTGTGATACATTTTTGCCACATTGTATTGAGCAGATGGATTGTTGTTATAGGCAGCTGTCAAATACCATCGCATCGCCATATGATAATTTTTTGCTACTCCGCGTCCTTCCGCATACATATACCCAATAAAATTTTGGATCACGTCACTCGTAGAAGCAAACGCGTGAAATGCTTCAAACAACATCTTTATCTCTTTCTCATCGGTTCCACTTAGAATATCATATATTTGCTTTTTTGCTTCCATAATGTCTTTTAAATATTTAGTTATCATAATGTGATATTTTCGCCCGGGTGTGTCCTCCCACATCGGTGAAACGGAATCAAATACAATTCGCCCAGATATTCCCCGTGAGGCTGGCGACACATCATCGGCGCGCGGCCCAGGAACAGCAACAGGCGACGTAGAATAATCAACACTCGCCATTCTCCTACACAACACAAGATATACCCCCTCCAAAATCTATAAATAACCCAAACCATTAACAATTCAACTTTTCCTACCTCGTTCCATTTTCACAATAGGCACATTTCTCTATTTTAACATAACAATCTAAACAATAATAATGAACGCACTCTCTCGGAATTAATACTTTATCCTCCTCCAAACAAATAGGGCAAATATCACGCTTCGAAAGCAATCTACGCTTCTTATCGAAACATTTCACAGAATAAATTTTAAGCAATTCCCCCAACTTCTGTTGAACGAATAGATTCGCCACGGACAATTTAAGCAAAGCATTATATAATTTTACCGGTTGGTTCTCATATAATGATTCCAAATTCTTATACGATGAATAATTATTTGTTTTCTCCATAATAATTAAAAAATATTTCTCCGCTAAAGATTGGCAATCTATGTTCATATATAAGTTTGCTAGGCCTAGTGTACCATCCGTACTGCCCTTATCATGTGCCATCAAAAAATACTTCTCAGATTGATCATTATCTCCCTTTTCATAAAGCAAGTAAGCATAACTGATTATTCCTCCTATATCTCCTGCGTCAATTGCCATTAAATAATATTTCTCTGCTAAATCGTATTTTGACTGTTGATGATACAGAAAACCTAAACAGCCAGGAGCATTTTTATTATTTTTTTCAATTGCCATCAAGTAAAATTTCTCTGCAGTTGGATTCTCTTTCTTCTCGAGTAATTTCCCCAGATACAGCATGCCTGTGGAGATATCATCGGCTAAAAGGCAATATTTTTCCGCTGAATCAATTTTATTCTGTGAAATATATAGTTGCCCCAAAGAATAAATAACATCTTTGTTCCCAGATTGAAATGCCATTAAATAATACTTCTCTGCGAGATCTAATTGATTACTTTGTTCATACATTAGACCTAAACTAAACATAGCATCAGCACCACTGTTGGAGTTATCGCACGCCATTTTATAATATTTCTCCGCTAAAATAAACTTCCCATCATGCCTATATAGCTCAGCAAGATCGAACACTGCATCCTTATCATTAAGTTCTATCGCGCTCAAATAATATTTTTCAGCTAAATCTCTTTTATCCATCTCCAGATACAAATCCGCTAAATTATAAAATGCATCAGTGTAATTCCCAGAATTCGTTGCCTGTAGGAGATACTTTTCAGACTTCTCCTCATTGGATTCCCTGTAGAATAGTCCCACAGTATTATTAATAATGTCATCATCATAAAAATCTGCTATATTTCCATTAGCGATTTCATATAGCAAATCTATTTGATTAGGATTGAAGGGTTCATCATCAGTTATAGCATAATATTCAAAAAATTTTTTAACTTTGTCAATTTTCTCCTGGGGGGTGATCATATATAGTATATTATTAACATAGACTATTATAGTATGAATTCTATCGAAAACGACATTAGGGAAAAATTAATCCAAATTATTAAGAAAAATTATATTGCGGAATTTTTGGAAAGAAATAACATGTCGGCGGACAATATAAATAATTTCTCAGAGAGTCAGATAGTGAAAATTTATGATATATTTAAAGGAAATGTCACTCCTGTAATGGATGATGATCCTGTGGTGAATAATAGTATAGGTTTGTATTATTTTAGCGAATCGGATTTGGAAAATTGTGAGAAATTTTATTTGTTAGCTGTTGAGGGGAATTATTCGGCGGCAATGTTTAATGTCGCATCTCTTTATAGAAATCAAGGGAAATACGATATTTCCGAAAAATATTATTTGATGGGGATTAATGATGTGAAGGAATTTGATGAGAATTATTATAGTGCGATTGGGCACCTTGCAACAGTGTATGGCTATCAAAATAAAATGGAATTAGCTGAGAAATATCATTTGATAGCGATTGAATCAGGTACTAAGATATCGTCTATGTCTATGCAGAAGTTAGGGAATTTGTATTGTTTAAATAAAAAATATGATTTAGCGGAAAAATATCTAAAAATGGCTTTGGATAATGGAAGTGATTCGGCCTCAGCTGGATATATCTTGGGTACGATTTATGATGAGCAAGAGAAATTTGATTTAGCAGAGAAATATTTGTTGATGAATTTGGCTGAAGATAATATTAAAATGGTACATTTGTTGGGAAATGTTTATTTTAAACAAAATAAATATGAGATGGCGGAGATATATTATTTAAAGGCAACAGGGATGAATCACTGTGATTCGATGAATAATTTAGCTTGTATTTATTTACAGCAATCGAAAGGGGATCTTGCAGAGAAATATTTTTTAATGGCGATAGAGCATGGAAGTCTGTGTGCGGAATATAATTTGGCACATTATTATCAAAGTGTGGAAAAATATGATTTTGCAGAAGAATATTATCTTAAGAGTTTACGTAGGGATGAAAACTGTGTTGATACTATTAGAAATTTAGGATATTTGTATCATAAAACGGAGAACTATGATTTAGCAGAAAAGTTTTACGTGAAGGGTGTGTGCTTTAATGATTCTGATTGTTTGTTCAATTTGGAAATACTATATGAAGGGAATATTTTGAAATTGTATGATACGTTGAAGTCCTTCAGCTCATATTCCTCGGTGTGTGAGAACAGGTTGAAGGAACTTGCGAATGAATATGTGATGAGATGTTTTAATAATAAGAAGAAGTTGTTGAGTAAAATAGATCATTGTGAGATTTGTTTTGAGGATGATGTAGTGGTGATACCAATGGAGTGTGTTCATTATTATTGTTTGAATTGTTATGTGAATCTGAGTAAGTGTCCGCTTTGTGAATTGGAGTTGGAGGTTAGATGAAGCTCTGTTCGAAATCATTGACGAAAAGGAGACAGCTTTCCACTCCGTGCGTGTAGTATTTGCTCTTTGTTCCGTTGACACAAAGATCATGGATGAAATTACTAATGAATTTCGTTTTGAAATTGGTCTGGTATCTCAGAAAATCCTTCGTCATGTGCCCTTGATGGTAAAATTTGCTTACCACTGGAGCGATCAGAGGATCTTGCATGATTATCAAATATATCTCCGCGGATGATTTATAAAATGAGATGACATATTTGTTTTTATAACCCCATTTAACGAGATCTTTTTTTAATGCTTCCATTGTTAATACAGGGGGGGCGAGTCCATTATGAGCGAAATAGATTTTCGTTAAATTGATTTCTTTGTCAGTATTCAGAACCGTGGGAATTTTCGATTTAATCTTTTGAATGCATTTATCTAGTAATTGTTCTGCACTGGTTTTGGGAATTTTAATTTTTTTTTCAACTGGGGGAGGGGGACTTATGGAAAGTCCAACTGGAGTATTATCTCCGAATAATTCTTTACAAATCATTGGAGCGGTTAATTCTGCTTTTAGGCACTTGATGAGTTTATTAAGTGTATTGGGTTCTAATCTTAGCATTCCGCGATATTTGAATTCTCTGTGATCTATCCGGGGAAGAACACTTTCGAGAAGATTTCGAGTTATTGTGCCATCTTTATTTTCGTAAATTTCGATTTTGTGAATGGCATAAGTTTCCTTTGCTGTGATGTCAATGGGTTTGAGGAAAGGTCTGTAACAATAGATTCTGACTAAGAGTCTGTAAGTGCTTTCGCTCACAGTGGAATAGAGACCATAATCATCCGGATAAATGAGCGCTGTCGGCTTTCCCTCGATTACGTGACAAACGCAATAGTAGATCATTCCGTGAATGAATTAGGGAAAATATAAACTGCTTAACAATTAATAGTTTTTTCAATTTTTTGACGAAAAATTGAAAAATAACTTGATTGGATAAATTAAGCTTTAATTTGAATGATATATGGATAATGGCAGCGAAGAAACCTTATGATAATTTCGAAATTTACTCACCGGATAATGAATTGCTAGGATTTTGCGCTAGGGCAAAATTTGATTGGTATTTGACGAAGAATCTTGCTGAGAAATTTTCTGAGACTCAATTGAAATTGAAATTTGAACCGAATTATAGAACGCAAGATCGTGATCCTTCGAGTAAGAGATTAAATATATGTTATGTTTGTTTGGCAGAGGAGAATTTACAGAAGTTTCATATTATTCCGTCAGTGTTTAAAAAGAAGTTGCCGATAGAGTGGAAGTCTCATAATTCGTCTGATATTCTTCCGTTGTGTGAGGAGTGTGCCACTGACGCTTCGAGGGAGATGGATGAGTTGCGAAGAGAATTGGAAGATGAATTTGAGATTTCTGATGAGAATTTTATCGACAAGGATAAAGTTTTGTTGAAATCGTTAGCGAAGAAGATATTGGGTGCGAGATCACATGGGATAGTTGAGAAAGGTCATTTGGAACGTATGAATAAAATTTTAGGGAGGGAAGTGACAAATGAAGAACTTGAGCAATTTAGTGATTGTGATGTATCGATTTCTTATATGGGGTCTAAATCGTCCGCTGAACATATTACGAAGCAATTTATAGAGAAAAATAAAATAAAAGAATTAATGTTACGGTGGAAACAACATTTCATTGATAGGATGAATCCAATGGAGATTCCAGAAGATTATTTTTTTGAGAAGACATCGGTGAGAGCAGATTAGTTAGATAGTAACTGAACAGATATCTTCTTCTTTGATGATCTGAATTTCTTGTTCTAATTTTTTGACTTTATCGTGTAAGCTTAATATTGATCTGGCGATTTCGAGGGAGTGGTCCTTCACTAGAGTGTCTATTGCTTTGGAATATGCTTGTCTTGTTTCGTCATCGGGAATTGATTTGGGATTGTATTTATCAAGTGCTTTAACATAATAATCTAGGGCTTCGATGTATTTCTTTTCTTCACGGTATGTATGTCCGATGAGGAATAAAAATTCGTGGGTGGCATCTGCATCACTTGCCAATTCTAACCACTTGCGAGCTTCCTCATAATCTTTTTTTATTTCGTCAGATTCTCTTCCGTCTATGTATAGACATCCGAGATCTAACATTGCGTCACAATTCCCAAGTTCTGCAGCTTTTTTATACCATTGTATTCCATCAAGTACATCCCCTTTATGCAAACATAGTTCTCCAAGTTCGTAATATGCAATTGCACTTCCCGCTTCTGCAGCTTTCTTTAGCCAAATTATTCTTTCGATAAGGCTAGAACAATATTTACCGAAAAAGGCCATTGAGGTTGGGTCCTCAGTATCTGCACCTTTCCGGTACCACTCGTGCTGTTCAGTTTTGTCATCTTTGTAATATTTTGCGATGACGGCAGCATAGTAGCCAGCTTGATTATCATTATATTTCATAAGCGCCCATTCAAATAGTTGTTTTCTTTCTTCATCATTCATATTATCCATGAGACGAATAATCTTGAGATTATTTCGCTCATAATTGTCTTTATTGATACATTTTATTATTAAATCTTTGATATCGAATAGGGAAGACATATCTATAAATCAAAATAGATATGATCAGTATATCTTAATTATTTTGTTTCAATTTTTAATTTATCAGTTGTTCTATTCTGGTTTTAGAATATCTTTAAAAATCTTGAAATTTCCATGCTTGTCGTTTTTGTCCGTAAGAATGGCAAATGCTATGTATTTGAACTGATTTTTAAATTCCGCAATAACTTGTTTGAATATCTTCGCAACCCCCCAAGGAGGATTATTGAAACACCCCGCGCCGAGAGCCGAGAGCACTAACGAATCGTGTTTATTAATCACCGCGACTTTGAATATTGCCCTAATCTTACTATACATCGTTTCCTCATCCTCTTTATTATACTTCCCATCGGTCAAAACTGGATTCCTGATAGCTGGCATGGCGATAAACGACATCCACTTACAATCCTTCCAATCCAGGAGATAATAATTCTCTTTCTTACTCGCGCGAAATGCAAAAATATTTGGAGAATAAATACATTGATCTTTTCGCAATGGATAGCTCTTTTTAATTTTTGTTCCAGTTAATAGCATTGCATATGTCGTCCGCCTGAAAATCTCTTCCTCTTGAGCGACGGAACCCTGTTTAAAACCCCCTCCCAGGCATCTGTCTGACGCCATATTTAGTACCAGCGGATTAAATCCATCGTTGATCATTTTAATAGCACATTCCAACGTATCTAAATTTAGCACATCAATTTTCGCTTCTTCGCGAGGTTTAACTTTTGTTTCCTCCGCACCAGCAGCAGCAGCAGCAGCCGCCGCAGGAGCTCCAGGAGCAGCAGCAGCGGGGGCCGCGGCCCCCGCTCCCCCTTCTCCCTTTACCACATCCATTTTTTCTACCAATTTATCTATCATATCAAAATCATAACAAACTGTTCCCTTCAACGAAGCTTCCACTTCCTTCGGACATTTCTCCTTGATCTCTCTAAAATGACTAATTGTTTCCACACCAATTTGTTTTAATGCTTCTTTGTTCATCGCGGAAGAATTATACCCCTAATATCATTTAATCCACTCTCCAAAGACTTCATTCATCAATTTTCTTAACGATATTTGCGAACCCGTGTCTCGAATTGTTTCTTGTCGAGTATATTTAATAAACTCCTACAATCAGGGACGTCTATATAACGCATGACATCATTTTTCAATTTTACAGTTACTAACCGATTATCTTTGCTAACCTCAATGGATATCTGTTCGGGGAAGAATTCTTTTACATAATTCTGAAATGCTGGATATATAGTTAGATTTTCGGGAAATCCTTTCTCTTGTAGTTCTTTCTCAATGATGAAACCGCGGTTTGCCTCAATTTGGAACCAAAATGCGAAACCATAATGGACAAAGATTTCTTCATCCTTTGCAATATCCAAATACGCAATCAAAAATGCTCTAAATGGCAATACATCCTGTTTCAAATCAATCGACGCATTCACCTTCGCTCCTGGGTATTTTTTATAAAACGGTTCAACTAAATCCAAATTTTCCATCAACTTCCTCGGCGCTTTCGGGAAATCTACACAATCGTTCGCATACGATGCAATATCATCATCAAAACAATGTAATTTATATCCCTGGGAAAACGGAATAACAACTCTCGTCTTCTTATTATTTTTTGTCTTCGGGTGAATAATTTTCCCTTTATATTCACAAATGATTTCCCCCGCCTTAATTTCTTTACTAGCAAATAACCCCACCCCAACCTTTGGGATCCCTGATTCCTTTACATAAACTAAATCATTCTGAAGCATTATTTATTCATATAAACAAATGTTCCCATATGTTTAAATACATTTTATGTCAATTTTTTCGCTAAAGTTATTATTTTTTCACTCATTGCCGTCGCCAAAGAATCCTTATCTATGACCCGATAGCAATTCTCTGCATTTTGATACGCGTCTATGGCGTCTTTAATGAATTCTTTCTTCTCACACTTATTTGCTAAATCTTGGTATATCTCAGCTGCTTCGTCAAATGAATCTTTTTTAATTAAAATCGCACCTGCTTCATTATAGCATCTTACTGTGTTGACAATGTCTGATGCATAATAATATGCATCACCTGCTTCAATATATAATTCTACATGTTCATATATTTTGGCGGCATTCTCCCACTGACCAAGTAATTTATACTGTAATGCTGCTTTGCAATAAAGACCACACGCTATTTGCGCCTCCAATGAAGTAAAAATATGCGATTTAGAATATGCTTCCGCTTCATCTAATAATGTTTTCGCATAACAGAGAGTTACAGTTTGGGTCATAGGTGAATCATACTGGAATAGATCAAGAGGGTTAACAATTAGAAATTCATCTTTTTGATGAAAAAATTGAAATTCGATTCTTTTGTAAGTTGCATGATAAATGGAAATAGGTTAGAATCAAACAGGCTCCTTCCCTCAAGCACTAATGTCAAGCGCAATTTCATCATCTGCGGGCGAGAGCTCTCGCTCTCGCCTCACCGGAGAAACCAAGCAGTTGGAAAAGCGAGATTTATGGTCCTATTCCAGATGTAATCATTCCATCAATTCACATGTTTCGGAGCGGATCGATTCTTAAGACGAGTCTCGATGATGAGGGTCGCCTCATGGATCAAATACGGAATGTTGAATCAAAGGGGGCGGCTGGTTCAACTATTTTTGTTGATCGTTTTTATCCTGTTCCTTTTGCTCGAATGTCATTGCATGTTAGTGCGAAGGCGTCTTTGTCCATAGAAAATGCGGGTGGATCTTCTGATTTCTCTGAAGCACTATCTATCGATTTGATGGCAGCTCGATTTGGTGCAAGCAAATTCGCTTTGGAAATGGAAGTGGAATATTGGATAAGTTACAAGAAGTGTGATTTCGTCACAGTTATCCATAACCAAAATTTTGGGGTAAGTGTGACTCGCGCAATGGGTTATCCAAAGGCAACGAATTTTACTGAGGGGCATGCAACAAAGCTATTGAATTCAAAGATCAATGGTTTGTTGGCTGCCAGGGAGGTCGTTGGTGAAAAGCATCATTTCACGAAGTGTATTTTGCACGTGTGGTGTCAAACTAATGAGATTGCATCACTGATCTGTAAGGCTCATCAGGTGATGGTTTTAGCAGATTCAGTCATTTCACAAGTCATCGTTTTGGTCACAGTCTGCATCGAGAAGTACATTTACACAAACACTCTATAAAAATTGAAAAATTATCATGTTCGCAACCTCTTTATCATTATTTTCTTTTATTTCACTATGCGGCATGTTGTTCGAAGAATTGCAACCTGGAACTTCAGGCGTTCATTCTCCACATCAACTTCTCCAGCCGTAAACGTTCAACTAATCGACACAAATAAAGTATTCCCGGAATTAAACAAAAAACTATTAATTCCAGGTAGGGGATTCGTTGAATATATATTTACAAAACCCGATTGGCAAGTTAAATTGAAATCACCGTTGGCAATCTTCGGGTCCTATGCAACAAGTCATCAAAACCCGTACGGGCACGGGCTGATACGATATGGAAACGATACGTTAGACACGGTGATGAACATCAGTGGTAAAGGCGATAAATTAGTTAATTTTTTCGACCCGGAGACATACTTTTTCGTTCCTCCAAAGGATAAATATTGTGGGAATCCACAAGGAGGAATATTCAAGCGCTCTTTCGTTACGCTACGAATAGATAATCTTTCACCCGAAATCATACAAAATCTACATGAATATTTCCTCAATTTACAAATACGAAATGAACGAAACCAAGCAGGGTTTACGCTTATTGCCCATATATTCACTAATATGTTTCGAAAGCTGTTCAAATCAGCGGGAATTGCAGAAAAAGGAAACTGTGCATATTGGACTAGCAAAGGTCTCGTACGAGCAGGTATAATCAAACACAATTCAAATTGGCCCCTCCTCATTTTCTTCCGCTTATTGGCACGAAAATTAGTGGACAACGACACTGAACACGTTAACATTATTTCTTATCGATCACTGAATTTTAAAACTGAACTCAAAGGAGCTTTAGTGTATCCGTTTCATTGGCTTTGGAACGCTTATCAAAATATATGGAATTTAGAGAATTTCGCAACTGTGGTGGTCAAACCTGAGATGGAGAAGCCCGGTGTTTATAGATTTAACATTATGAGGAATAAACGTGGGAAAGATTTTTGGTTTAAAGTTCAGGGAGATTTGTTGAAGATAAAAAGAATTGGGAAGAAAATTTAATTTATTGTGATTGTTCCTGTGGAGCCATTGAGTGTTACAGTCATGTCATCCTGGAGTATGTTCATAATGTTGGGGACACCAATGACGGTTGGTTTTTGGAGTTCGCGGGAGACTATGGCAGCGTGCGAGAGAATGCCGCCGCTTTCGATAATCATTCCTTTGCATGCGCCAATGAGTGTTGTCCAACCAGGGTCGGTATTTTTCGCCACTAGGATGTCAAACGGAGTTAAGGGCATCTCAGGAGATGTGAATAATTTTACTCGACCAGTTACAGTACCTAATGAGCAGCCTTCACCTCTTAAGAAACGAACCCTTTCTCCCAAGTTCACTTCTGGAGGAGTAGACAACGCAGGGTCTGATCCATTAATCGAAATATAATAGTTCTTCGGATCGACTTCGGTGAACGTCTTATATTCTAATTTGCGTTGCGAAATATTTTTCTTTCTATCTTCGTCCCATATATTCTCAGGATCAATCTCATTATATTCCAAATAGAAAATATCACGGGGAGACGTTATAATACCCCTTTTTGCATAACGATCGCCCAAAATGAGGAATAGTTTCCGCATCACACCAAAGAAATTGGACCTCAATAATCGAAGATTTTCTCGATTAATGGCATGTTTCTTAAATTGATGAACGTAAAATTGATCTTTCAGTGAATATTTCCCTTTATGTTTCACCTGTGGAGTTGTCATGGGATGCGATGGTCTAGGTGTATCAATATATAACTTTAGCAAATTACAAAATTCTGAAAAATTCTCGTAAATGTCGATTGTTTCGAATTTCAATTCATTTCCGAAACGACCGGAGTATTTCTCAAAATATTCGTCATAAGAAGCCTTACATACTGGATACTTATCTAATAATGCATGAAATTTCTCTTTATCTGCGTCAACAACTGTATTCCACAAAACTGGGTTAGAATTCAACTCTTTCGCTAACAAAAGAACGTCATTCACTTGTTTCGTACTAACACTTTCCAACTGAATCAACTCTTTCAGCTCTATACTGCTAAATTTCTTATACAGATAGTTATAATAATGGCTCATCATGAAATCGTTCATACCAATCAAATACCATTTCTCCATAAATATTTTGTCATAAGATTTAATTATTTCCCAAACTGCCTTTACTTCTTTTGAGTGGGGATTTGTCTTGAGGCCTTTGTGCATAGCTGAATTGAAAAATTGAATTTCAGTATTTCCATCAGTGAGAAGAGAATTGATGCGGGACTGCAAGAGAACATAATTCCAAATACCGTATGCATAGTACTTGAGACGTGAGATAGTTTCGACATCTATGTCTGTTCGATATTCATAATGTTTTAGATGATTTGTGATCATATTCTCGAAATTATCTTTGTGTGCTAGATCATTGTGATAAGGGAGAAGTTTGCGCATGAGATACCAGTTATTCATGTTATAGAACATACGTCCGTAGGTTAGGTGGAGTAGATTGGAAAAAACAGATTTCATTTTAGGTGTTTTGGTGTTGATACCTAGTTTTCCGAATGCATTTGTGTAGATGCGCTGGTAGGCATATTGCATTGTGGAAAATGTCAGTGGTGAGACTACTCCAGGGAAGCTCTCCTGGATATTCGCTCCTTCGTAATAGACTGCATTTTTTACTATTTCGGTCGTAATGGGGCGCGATTGAAGCATGTATAGCTTACCATTGCTGATAGTCCATTCAACATCTTGCGGTTTCCCAAAAGTCTTTTGGATTTTCACTGCGGCATCCAAAAGAAGTTTAATCTCATCTTTACTCAACGTACCAGTTCCTTCTGGGTCGACATTTTTCTCAATAAACTTTCCATCTGTAGAATCAAAATATTTCGAAACTTTATCCTTTTTAATAGAACTCTTAATCGTCTCAGCAGATTCTGGCAATACATAATACGAGTCGCATGACTCTCCCTTTACAACAGGATCACATAATCCCGCAATCGCATTAATCACTAAGATTTTCTTTCCCGCATCTGTAAACATGACGCCAGATTTTACATCTTTGATTCCATCGATGAATTTCTGAACTATTACGGTACCCTCATCAAATGAATTCGCTACAACTTTCGCTTCTTTAATAATATCTTCACGCGTTACACCCAAGCTCGTGTGATATCTTCCCGCATTTGATTTAGTATCGGAGTCCTCATCTGAACCTGAAGAGCGAATCGCATAATACTTCGCAGAAAAAGATTCACTAAAACACTTTTTCAAAAACGCTTTCGCCTTGTCTTGATCATCCAAGGCAAGTATCTCTTTCTTATCATAGAACGAAAACGGCGGCACAGGGAAGCCAGCTGATCGCAATCCGAGAAGTCCTTTTGTTTTCCCTCCAACTGAAGAAAATTTCCGTGAAAAATTGCCGACAGCAAGAGCTAACCTACGAGCGAGCATGACACTCACCCCATATATACAAACAAAAATCTAAACGCCTTCCAATAAATCAAAATTTCAAATTTTTACAATAGCGCAAGAATAAGGAGAATTATTCATTTTGTAGATTGTGTATCCAATTCCACATATTTTACAACAATAATATCTTTCACCAATGGGGACATTCAACTGATATACATTACAACAATCACACTTGAATGCATTATGAGGATTAAAACACCGAATGCATCCAACACTGGAATCTGCCGAATACATATATTCACAATTCCCACACTGTTTTATTTTATGAATAGTCTTCGCCTTAGGTTGAATGACCATAACATCATCCTCAAAACTGATAACACAGTAACAACTCGAACATTTCATCGATTTATTCTCCTCAAGCATGCCTTTATAAACTATATCACACACGATACACCTCAAGTTTTTCTCAGGAGATCCACTATTCTCATTATCGCAATCGGGACATATCATCGATCTATATTTAACATAATTCAACAAACTATAAAGCGTGTCACACTCTTTACATTTATATATACAACCGGACTTTCTAACAATCCAAGGCAATTTACGAACCATACTTTTTAACTTTGTCCCATTAATAAAACTCGCAATTTTATGCTCCGCCATCAACTTAATCAGATAATTTTTATCATATGAAAACTGATATTGAATATTCCGAGGATCATATTGTTGTCCAAAAAGCATGACAGACTTTAAATTGAGTTCATGTATGACGTGAGCATTATGTACTGGAATTTCATCATTACACTTCTCAATATTTATAGCATAGGTTCCATTAGCATCTTTATGTCCTATCAGAACAAGATGCTCTAAATGTATTAACGGATCCAAATTTCTTAAAAATTCCATATTTATTCCTTCAAATACGTTCAACGTTAATATTTTTAAATCTGGGTGATTATTTAAATTATTAATAAGCTGATGGAATGTATAGGAATCTACGTCGATTTCTAGATTGATAATTTTATTATATCGCTGCAGGAAATTATAAGAGATTTTTCCGCCTAAATATGTCAGACTAAGTGTTTTTATTCTTTCTGGATGCCGATAAGGTCTTAAAATATAATCAATGGTCAAACCTGAATTGGCACATATTATCGTGTCTAGATCGTTAAACGAATTAATAAATACCCAATCTTTCACGGTTGGCTGCCAAGCTGAATCAACAATAATTTCTTTTAATTTGGGGTTAAGAGGATATTCCTTTTCTAAATCTGAAAAATGATATAGGTGCATTTTAATCAAAATATATTCAAAAGGTTCTCTTCTTAATAATTTATAAATCAATTTTTTAACTATCGCGGAAATAATCTGGTTTCTTCGCGAGAAGATATTGTGCAGTTCTCTCTATGTCTTTCTCGATGTTAGCAATACTGATAATCTCTGCTGGTGACCAAACGTGGTCCTCAAAAGGATAATCTCTAATTGTCTCCAATGCAACGTTAAATATTTTACTCAACAATTCTTTGATTTCTAATTTGTTGAAATTATTCATCTTTAGTTTTATGTCGAATCTTCCAGGCCTCAATAAAGCTTTATCCAATGTTTCCGGATTATTCGTCGTTGCAATAATAATTCGTCCCTTATGTTCATATAAACCATCAAGCAATGTCAACAGCGTATATATCGTAATAGTATCATCATCGGTGTCATCTGCTAGATATTTCTTCTTCAAATCCGAAAATGCCTCCTCATCTTTATCTTTAGCATAGGTTTGCATGGCGCGCTCTAATTTACGTAATTTATCATCACTGGATTTATTTTTCTTCAATGATTCCAAAAGATAATCGAATTCATCTAACACAAGTACTCTTTCATTTGCTATAGAATCACGATAAATCTGTATAAACGATGCTTTGCTCTTCAATCTTGAAAAATCTATAATAACTGCATCCATTTTGAAATAATTACATGTCGCCTTTATGAAGGAGGTCTTCCCTGTTCCCGGAGGCCCATGCAGTAATATCCCCAAATTCTTCATCACATAAATATTTTTCGACACAACATTTGCTTCAAATTCACTATAGATCTTTAGAATATCTTTCTTTTTATTAAATACTAAATTTTCGAATGTTTTGTTGACATCCACGTTGGTCAAAAATGCTGTGGAGCCACTGGCAATATCACATTCATAGATTTGACTTTCCGTTGTGGCATCATCTTCCTCATTTTCTATTATTTTGTCCTGATATTCTAAGTTAATCGCTTCAAATGTTTCTTTGAGAGTGTCTAATTTATCACAGCAAAGACAGAATGCCCCTGTCGCAGTGATATAATGAATAAATAGTATATCATTATCCTTTTGAAAAATGGGAAACATTTTGAAAGATTTATATGGTTCCCGTGCAGTGTCGGAAAGGATTTTCTCATCACATTTTAGGCCGGGAAGTATGACGGCTCGCTTATTTCCATAATTGGCAGCAGGATACGTTTTAAATATCCATTTACAAAGAGTGTTGATACTCTCCATTTTCTCGAATGAATAAGTGTAATTAAATTCATCGTGCGATTTCGTACGATCAATAATTTCAAAATCGTAAATTAGATTGTGGGTGTGTTTAGAATTTTTGTCAGTGGGTTTTGCTGAGGTTTTCCAAATTTTTATGGTGCAGCATGATTTAAAATAATATTTGATTTTAGAGAAGGAGAATTTTTTTTTGATGAGGTCCATGAGTAATGTTAGAGTGCACATCAGTATGAGGCAGGTTAGGTTATCGAATACTTTGTCCCCTGTGTTCACGTAGGAGACAAGCTTGTATCGTATCAATTCCATCACATTTGAAAAAAGTGATTCTACGGACATTTATCATATAGCAATATATGGTAATATTATTCGGAAGATAAATTAAATTCAATTTTTATAGCGATAGCATAGGGGTAATGTTTTTGCCGATGTCGTCTTTTCCAGAAATGACCAGTGTTGTTGCTTTGAGGGAATCGGCAAATTTCACTCTCTCTTGGAGTAATGCGAATTCTTGGGCAAATTTATCACTCATTGACTCTGCTGCCCGATTGCGGGCTCTGCCAAGTAGTTCGATAGCCGCAGCTTCTCCTTCAGACTCAATTATCAGTGCTGTTTTTTCTCCTTCTGCTTTTATGCAAAGAGCGTCCGCTTCGGCCTTGGATTTCTGAATGAGGACTTTATTTTGAGCAGCATTAGCTTGAAGATCCGCTTTTGCTTTGGCAATTGCCAAAGATGCAGATTCATACTCATTGCTATATTTTTGATCTGCTAATTTTGTTGATTCTAATTGGAAATTGACGATTTTGACCCCCCATGTCGTGGTAAAAGGCGATATGAGTCCCATGATCATTTCACAAATTTTTATCCGAGTCTCCGTTTGAACTGATTCATCCAATTTCTCCTTTGATCCTTTCTCATGCAATTCTTGTTTTTCAACTTTCTCATCGAATCCTTTGGATGCTTTGAGATTAAACGCTTCATTATAGGCTACACTTGATATCTGTTCTAAGTGAATGGTCGCAAAAACTCTTGCTAATTCTGCTTTTGTTATGTCTTCAATGGATCGAACTAAATTATCCACTCCCATATTGCCTACGAGCATCTCTACATCAGTGATTTGATACGTTAGCAAGCCAAACACGCTTAAGTTGATGCCTCCGTTCAATAAAACTTTATGTTCGCTGAACTTGAGATTCTGCTGTTGAATACTCACTAGAGGCCCCACTGTGAACAACGGCGTATTAATCGCAAACCTACCAGCTTTCAATACACGGACTTTTCCATTAAAATAACAGATCCTCTGAAATCCCGTCGGCACTGTTAAAAATTTAATTGGATCGTATTCTATTAATTCCGTTTGTAAATTGGATGCACCTTTATACTGAAATGTGCCTGAATTACGACAGTGCGTTCCTGCTAACAATACCTCTGGCATCGTAGCGTTCACAGCAAGTCCCACCCACCCTTTCGGAATCCTCACGATTGTAATTGGCCCGACATTAATTAATGTATCACTCGCTTTGAATTCGCCCACAAAGCGCCTAAACGCTCGATAAAGGCTATGCCAGCCGGGCATCATAATATAAGGCACACCATTATCCAAAAGAAATCCATACGAACCTGCTGGAATTAATTTTGTATTAAAGCAGACATATGGTATCCCGACAATAGTCAAACAACATAATCCCGCCCCGAGTCCGCTTGCGCAATCAAACTCTGTCTGATTCGAATTCTTGATAATCTTCAGCAAAGATGCGGCTTCATCTTTCAGATCAACATTTGCCTTTTGCCAAGGGATTTTGTCCCCGATCAACTCACTAAACGATGAATTGATATCCGCGAATTCATCCTGAACAAATTCACCTAACAATTCGCGATCATCTTTTCGATCCAATTCGATAAGGCGAGCAGAAGACATACAGGTTTAATAGCATTAACTCTCCCTTTTATGAGAAATAAATTAATTAAATTTCAATTTTATTTCGATGTTTATATATATGATAGAATTATCAGAGAAGAAGCTTTTTCGTTATATAAAAAAAAATACGAAACCATCATTTCAAGCTCACCTGGATCGTGATGGAAAACTAATTAATAATATCGCCAACAAAGGCTTGAAAGAGGGTGAAATTGCTGTGAGGCATGGACAAGAATACAATGGCTTTGCGCTTAAAGCATTGGAAGATATACCACCGCTGTTAACCGATTTGAGGGTATCTAGAGGGGTCCAATTCTTGTCTGAGGGAAATATTCAAAGTGCGATCGCTGTTTTGCAAATAGTGGAGGAAGTAAGAGAGCACGGTTTAGGATTAATGTATAGTGTTTTAAAAATGTGGTTAGAGTTGAATGAAATCCCAGTTCCATCTGAGTATGTTAATAAAGCTATTCCTATTAAATCTCAGAAATTATTAGAGTGGATTGATTCGGTTGGGTGGTCACCGATTTTGGGAAAGTTTGAGATTGTTGATATAGGTTATGCGAAGGGACATAGTGTTGTTCCAGAATCATGGATTTCAAAAGTTTTTCCCAATGGTGATGCTTTACATGCAAAAATGGATAAATTAGATTGGCGTATTGGAAAACCACCGGTGAACTTTTGTGCAATTTATGCGATGCATATTAAAAAGATCAAAACTTGGGAGACGATTTCAAATAGTGATGATTTTTATTCGTTGAATGTCAAACTTGGTGTGTCAATGTTTGTCTCGAAAAAGGGGACACTATCGTCTGACGTGAATTTTTTCTCGAAGAAAGCAGAATATCATCAGTGGTTGAAATCATTGCCTAAAGATACGAAAGTGTTTACTGGTGGGATCATAACAGAAGATGCATCAGAACGACTATTAATCGCTTGTGATCTCGATTCAATCGTCAACATGAATCCAAAATATCAAAGAACAAAAAATGTTGGTTTATTGGTCTCAACTTTGCAAAAATTAATTCGTCGTGGAAGGGGATGCGCCAATGTTCTATTAGAAACGCTAACTCAGTTATGGAAATCTCCTGGATATAATTTACCGGAACAGCAATTTTTGAGAGTGAATGCGTGTAGGCAGTTGGCGTGGCGGTTGTTTGTTACTTCGATTGAAGATGTGCAGGCGTTTACTGGTGGGCCACTATCGATGCTTGATATTGCGTGTTTGGCTGTATTGGCAAATATCTATCCCGATATTCAATTTAGTGAAACAATATTTGAGAAATTATTGCATACAGCATTGTTGGTACAACATAATGATCAACCGGGAGCAAAATGGGATCTATTAAAATCGCATCCGGCGTCGATGAAAGAAGAATTAGATAAAGATCCGCGATTTATTAAAACAGAGGATCCGTTTTTGAAGAGTATTAAAATGTTATTATTGTATATGCCAATGAGACAATTTGATCATTGGATGCTTGCTGCTAGCTTTAATTATGTTAATGGGGGATATCATAAATTGAGAGAGTTGGAGTATTTGGAGAAGGAAGAGTTATTGACTTATGGGAATAGGAAGGAGGGGCATGCGGGGTTGTTAGCGGGGTATGATATGCATCCGTATCCGAATTTATTGTTGTTATTGCAGAGTTCGTTTCCATTTGTGCCATATGATTATGAAAGGCATACGACCCATGCGCTTTCGGGATTCGTTTGGAAATATTCCTCGAGTATTAATAGTCGTGTTGCGAAACCGGAGCATCCCGATAAGGAATCTGAATTGATGTTTCAAGTTTTGATTGATATCCAGGAGTCTTTGGTCAATCCGAATTATTATAAGAAACAGTTGAACGAATTTGTGAAGGAATTATTGCCTTTGAGTGTTGAGACGAGTGAAACAGAAAATAAGATTGTGCGAGCATCTAGGAAGAATATTAGCGAAAGAGATAGGAGACTTGGATTTTTGTTACTTTTTGCTCAGCGGTTGACTGTTAGTTCAAAAGATAAGAAGTATGAGATTATTGTTGCTGGGACTCCGGAGATGCCATGTAAAGTTAAAGTGACGAAGAAAACGGAATCGTCATATTTAGAAGGCGAAGAACGAGATAAAGGGGAGTTGGCTTATGTTGATTTTTTGAATAATAACAAAGTGATAATAGATTGTCCGGCACCACCGATTGGCTATAGTTGGATCTGGGGTGATAAGAAGAAAATTCACATCAATTGTAAGATCGGCAAATCAAATCGGCTAATTTTTTATGCGGATGAACTTGAATTGGAGCCGTTTGATGCTAGATCTATTTTGATTCCGCTGCCAAAATTAGTGACTGATATTGCGCCAGATGAGATCGAGAGGATCATCGATCAAATGTTATATATTGAGCTGCGGAGAGAAAAATTAAATGATTACATGTTGAATTTAGCGATAAGAAAACTAGATAGATTACCTAATTATGAATGGTATAAAATCGCGAAGAAATCTCCTATAGAGTCAAGTGTATGGAAGTCCGTTTTTGTGAAATTGAGTAATTTGCACAACGATGAAGTACATATTGGTCCAATTGATGGATCAGGGAATAAATTACAAAATGCGATCGATTATTTGTACGAGGGGACCATGTGGAGGATTTTTAATTTATTAAGCATGTTGTATCCTAATACTGTTATAAATACGGTTGCGACGAAAAGTTTAAAATTTAAGATCAATAATAATACGTCTGAATATATTGATTTAGTTGAGAATTTAAGAAAATTGTCATTTGGGAGAGCGAAAAATCTGGATGTTGGGGGACCGAAGAAAATTACTATTTTGACGAAACTTTGGCAGCATCAAGAAAAAACTGTAGACAAGGTTTTGCATGACATGATATATTTAGGGAAACGGGGCTGTGGCGATGCTTCCGCGGTCGGCGGGGGCAAAACCTTGACGAGTTTAGCCATCATGTCAAAATTGTATAATCACAACCAAAAAGAAAATGTGACTAATACTGGATTTCTTGTTCTATTGCCAACCACGTATCTTTACAAAACCTGGATAGACGAAGTTCAGAACCATACTAAGGGATTGGAAATAATAATTCAAAATGCAAATGGTACTTTATCTTATCAGAATAGCGAGGAAAAACCAGTTATTCGAAATAATTCCGTATTGATAACAACGTTGGGAAGGATGAGGGATCATCCTTTAGCACATGGATGGGTCTTAGTGACGATAGATGAATGTCTCTCCATTCAGAATAAGGGAGCATTGAAGACGGGAGAGGCTCTTAGGCAAATCATTTCATCGCAATATGGCTGTATATTATTGTCTGCAACATTTTTTCGCTCGAGATTCGACAAGCTTTTCTTCCTTTTGAAAATGCTAAATACGGGTTTACCGGAGGATAAACCCTATCTCGATGCAATATTAACAGAATCAATTGTCTCATATATTCCGAGCAAAACAAGAGATTGGGAAAAAACAATACATCCGTTCAAATTATCAAAATCTATTCAAAGAGATTATGATGAGATTTTAAAACAAAATCTATCTTCGGAACGTTTATTTTCCAAACTTCAGTCGTTCTTATATAAAAATTATGATTATATTAATGCTTTTAGAACATTACTAGAAAATTCAGAGAGGGGTGGTCATAGATGTTTAGTCTATGCTCGAAGCAAAGATTTCGCAGATGAATTAGTCAGAAATATAAAAAATTTGTCTAGATTTCCGGAAATATCGGGGGAGCATGTTGTAATTAGTTATACGGAGGGGACATATGGACTCAATCATCTTGTGTTTTTGGATACAATAATAACAATGGCACCAGATCCAGACAAATTGCCACAGATGCAGGGAAGATTAGATCGACCAGGACAAAAAAAAGATCAATTATATCTAAAATTTATATACATAAAAAATACGATTGATGAGGCTTCAATATTTAGATTAGAATTAGCCAATAATTTTCGTAATCACTATATTATGCCATTAAGTGAATTTTATGAGCTTGCTGTCGGGAAAAAGAAGAAGAAAGATATCCAAATTGGCCGTGATTCACCACAATAAAAAGGATTGGATTAGTATACCTTGTTCATTACCGTGGACTCGTAAGCATACTTTTTCCCATTCAGTTTTTGATAATAAAAGGTTATCTGCTTTCCATCAGCCCATTTTATTGCACATATATTCCCCACATTGAAGATCAGAATGTCTTTATAGAGCTCGCGTATATGGTGGGTGGCTAAATTCCAACATTATATTTTATTATTATCATGGTCTGTGGAAATTCATAAAATTGATATATTTTATTATAGCTTAAAGAGGTCGGTATATATAATACTAATATGACAAATCTCTATGAATATGTAGTAAAAAAAAAATCTTGTTCACATCTTTTTGAACAATGGAACGAAGATAAGAATGGTAAAATGGAAAATTATACCTTTGGTTCTCCAACGAAGGTTTATTGGAAATGTCCGAAAGTTTTACATCACGAATACACATCTGCTATCAATAGCAGGATTCATGGTACTCAATGTCCAATATGTGAAAATCGTGTGGTTTGTCCAAATTGTCATTGTAACAGTGTTTACGAAGAACATCCTCATTTAAGAATTCAATGGGATATTGAAAAGAATGGAGATATGAAATTATTTCTTAGTGGAAGTGCAAAAAAAGTTCAGTGGGTTTGTCCCAAAGAAAATCATCATACTTGGGTATGTGCGGTTCGAGATAGAATTAGAGGGCACAATTGTCCGATATGTGTTGGACAAATGGTGTGTCAACTTGACTTTTGTAATAGTTTAGAAATAAAATGTCCTGAACTAAAATCAGAATGGGATGAAAAGAACAATGGTGAAATGAAATTATATTCTCATGGAAGTAAAAAAAAGGTTAGCTGGATTTGTAATCAAATATCGCATCACATTTGGATAGCATCCATATATACTCGATCAGGGCCACAAAGTAGTAAGTGCCCGTACTGTACCAATACCATACTATGTAAAAAAGATTTTTGTAATAGTTTATATAATAATTTTGAACATTTGAGAATTGAATGGGACGAAGAGAATGGAGATATGAGAAACTTTTTTGGTGGTTCTAATGTAAAAGTAAACTGGATATGCAAAAAGAATAAATCGCATATTTGGAAAACAACCATAAATCATCGAACTTCTAATGGATCAAATTGTCCATATTGTCTTTACAAATCAGAAGATGAAAGTCGAAATATTTTGGAACAAATATTAAATATAGAATTTATCAAAGCTAGACCATCTTTTTTAGAAAAATTAGAACTAGACGGATATAATGATAAATTAAAAATTGCCTTTGAATATCAAGGAATACAACATTTTAAATATATTCAATATTTTCACAAAAATGGGGAAGATGATTTCATGAAACAGAAGCAACGTGACGAAACCAAAAGATCTTTATGCATAAAAAATAACATTTCTTTAATTGAAATACCATACCAATATACTTATAATAATTTGCCTGCTCTCAAAAAATTCATAATGGAAAAAATAGAAACTATAGTAAGTGATCTAAAGAAAGAATTTTTTTCAGAAGATTTAGATAAAGCTGTTATGGCCTTTCAAAAACATTATCATATAACAAAAAATAAAATGAAAATACCTAATATATAAAAAAAGTTATTTCGTAATCAAATTTATAGTACACAATCTTTGCTCCATAAAATAATCGAATATTTCTTCATCGGTGACTTCATAAAACATATAATTCTTGATATGAAAAATTATATTAGCTGGCATCCGTTCATCCTCTTTAATCAACCTCAACAATCTATCTGGAACTTCCCAAAGAAATTCTGATAAATTTTATTAATCAGAAATCGATTATATTTTTTCATTTTTTCTTAACATCAAAGTGTCCATCGCGATAAAACGCTTCATCAAGTATTTCGAGATGATTCGTCGTAACTAAAAATTGTTCCATCCTGCGTCAAATTCCCTTGCGAGATATTTAAAAATACTCAAATAACATAATTTTTCCATCATAATTTTTATCCATCATCATAATTCCGAATTTTCCTTTCTATTTTCTGTTGACTCATTTCGTGTGCTAATACATGCTCCCCAATATCACTTTTCAAACAATATTTATGACATATCAAACATTTAGCGATCTCAATTTCTTTTTCACAAATCGCTAAATGCGTCTGATATAAATCACCATGAATCAATTTCTGACAAAAGTAACACTCAGCAGAATTACTTTCACATAACTTCTGATGTGGCTCTATTTCATTCTTTCGAAATAATAATCTACACATTCCACAAGTCATCAAGGCAAACCCACAATCAGCTTCATGACTATATAATTCAACCCATGTTCCCCTCCGACGACATCCGTGTTTTTCATTAATGCATTTACTATATTTACAGTCCAATTTATGTATACGCACCTCATCATTTGTTCCCCTAAAATCGCATCCCGAATATGCCTCAGAACATGGATAAAAATTACAAATATGTTCATCCAGTTCCTCTTTCGTTCCCTTCAACATGCACCCCCACAGAAAATGCCTACATAGCAGTTTATTCATACATACATATATAACTAATTTTAAAAAGAACTAAGCGAACAATTAATCAATTTTTAATGATGACGATCGCAATTGTTATTCACGCAACATTTTCCGCATTTCAGATCGATGCATTGAATTGATCCTAAATTTATACAAGCATCCATGCTACATTTTAAAGCATTCTCAATCCTCTTCTTCCTCTCAAAAATCATCTTCAGACGTAGCTTCTTATTAAGACCAGTATTATGATCCATGATAGCTCTATCTATTATCTTCTTTAATTGATTCTCAGTATATTGATACATACTAATCCTCGATTGATCATACTCAATAATCTCCTGCGCATTAATTCTTATATCAACGAACTTTTCATTAAAAAAATTAACTACATCGTCTCGTATAATTGTAAAAACGATCTCTTGAGTAATCCTAATTGCTATCTCTATATATTCTTCATATGATATAATATTCATAATGTTCAATTCGATCAGATCTGAATAAATTTTATCTATATAGCCCTTCATGTTCTCTTTCGTGAGAAAATCATTATTTGCGGAAGAAGTAAATTTATTCTGGATTGCGTTAACTTCAATCCTTCTTAGATATTCAGAAAAATAACTAGGGGGATTGGGCTCCGGTCGACCAAGATCTATCCATATCTTGATAGCTCTTTGAACGAGGGGTTCGTCTTCTTTTGAATATCCTAAGAGATTTTCCAAAGAAACCATGATTGGAACATAATCTCGCATCCATTTGATTCCCTCTAATCTCAATCGAACATCTTCAATTTCATTCTTGCCTTTTATGAAGGCTTCACATATTTGATATTTATCATTGAGATAAGATAAATGTTCTTTTATCGCATCTTTGATCTGATGTTCTCTAAATTTTTCACTAATGGCTTTGGTTAGTCGTCTGCCTCCCGTGAGATAATTTTCAATGATATCATCTTTGAAGTCTGTTCTCGTAAACCCATGTGAAACTAATATTTTATCAAGCTTTTCCCCTCGGGTTTCGACCTTCTTAACTTTAGGAACAACCCTTTTTTTATTAACTAACTCCTTAATCTCTCTCTCATAAAACAAAACCATTTGATCAGCATAAAATTCCTGTAACTCACCCTCGGCTAAATCCCCCTCGCTAAGATTATAAATCGTCTTCGCCAACGATTTGCTCACTAATCGAAAATCCTCAGATTTATGACATGCATCGCACAAACATATATCTATGATGTTAACAGTAATTCCACCTTCGCTTTGACAATTTTCGCATTTCATTAGATATATATCTTACTCATCTCTTAATATGGGTTCGTCCGAAAGAATTTAGAACAAACTTCATCAGATCGCTCTATCTTAATAACGTTATTCACATTGGCTAAAATAATCCCTGCAGTCTTCCAACAATTATTATTATTGTTTGGGCATAAGATGATGATATCTTTTTTAATTTTATCAATGTAGGCACAGGTTAAGTGATTTTTGCAAACCATGCAAAGGGGCAAAGGTTTCGAACAACCAGCTGTTTGCGTATGAAT
>Ga0207047_1055_pt1 | contig 28855 bp, 26 predicted proteins | sample Alteio_BWMinCont_67_FD_153302 | JGI IMG/M metagenome (GOLD analysis project Ga0207047, IMG submission 153302) | Enriched cells from forest soil in Barre Woods Harvard Forest LTER site, Petersham, Massachusetts, United States -... | ecosystem: Environmental > Terrestrial > Soil > Temperate forest >...
AGATTATTGATACCGCTCATGGACGTGATGCAGACCATGCCCAGCTTCGTGTACCTGGTGCCGGTGCTGATGCTGTTCGGACTGGGCAAGGTGCCTGCAATTTTCGCGACCATTATTTACGCCACGCCACCGCTGATCCGGCTGACTGATCTGGGTATCCGGCAGGTCAACGCCGAACTCACCGAAGCGGCCTGGTCGTTCGGCACCACGCGCTGGCAATTGCTGGTTGACGTACAGCTGCCGCTGGCCCGCCCCACCATCATGGCAGGCTTGAACCAGACCATTATGATGGCGCTCAGCATGGTGGTCATCGCCTCGATGATCGGTGCACGTGGCCTGGGTGAAGATGTGCTGGCCGGCATACAGACATTGGATATAGGCAAAGGCCTGCAGGCCGGTGTGGCGATTGTGATACTTGCCATCGTCATGGACCGCATTGTGCAGGGCTATGGCCGCGATGACCGGCAACGCGCTGCGCAAGCCGAAAAGGGTAACTGACCGTATGGCGACCAATAAAATTCAGGTCAACCGTATTTATAAAATCTTTGGCAAACGCGTTGAGTCCAGCCTGGCCCTGGTTCAGCAGGGAAAAACCAAACAGGAAGTGCTGGCCGAGACCGGCTGCAATGTCGGTCTGAACGATGTTTCACTGGGCATACAGACCGGCGAAATTTTCGTCATCATGGGCCTGTCCGGTTCAGGGAAATCGACCCTGGTGCGCCACTTCAACCGCCTGATCGATCCGAGTGCCGGAGAGATACTGATCGACGGCGTCAACATCCTGAGCATGTCCGACCTTGAGCTGCGCGCACTGCGCCGCACCAAGATCAGTATGGTGTTTCAGGGTTTCGGTCTGTTGCCGCACCAGACGGTGCTGAATAACGCGGCATTCGCACTGCTTACCCGTGGCGAGAAAAAAAGTGTCGCTCTGGAAAAGGCTGCCAGATGGCTGGAGAAAGTCGGACTAAAAGGCTATGAGTCCACCTATCCGGACGAACTCTCCGGCGGCATGCGCCAGCGTGTCGGACTGGCGCGGGCGCTGGCCGGTGACACAGAAATTTTACTGATGGATGAAGCGTTCAGCGCGCTCGATCCGCTGATCCGCGACGAGATGCAGGACCAGTTGCTGGAACTGCAGGCCACGCTGAAAAAAACCATCATCTTCATCACGCATGATCTGAATGAAGCTCTTAAGCTTGGCAATCATATTGCGATCCTGCGTGACGGGCAGCTGGTGCAGGTCGGCACGCCACAGGATATCCTGAACAATCCGGCGGACGAGTATGTCCGCAAATTCGTCGAAAAGCGCGGCCTATGAAAAACGACAGAACCCAACACATGAGCCAGCAAATGAGCCAGCAAATGAGTCAACGCGTGAGCCAACGTATGCAGCGCATCATGGCCGGCGCAGTATTGCTGTGCGGCGGCCTGCTTGTCAGCCATGCCGCGCTGGCGACTGAATCTCCCTGGTGCGCAGGCGGCAAAACCGTGAATTTCGTCGGGCTGAATTGGGAAAGCGGTTCTGTTCTGACTGAGATCATGCGCACGGTCATGGAGAAGGGTTATGGCTGCAAGACCGACAGCATTCCCGGCAATACGGTCACGATGGAAGTGGCACTGTCCAGGAACGACGTGCAGGTGCTGGCTGAAGAGTGGGTCGGTCGCAGCGACGCCTGGAATACAGCCGCCAGGGCAGGTACGGTTATTCCACTGGGAACCATGTTTGTGGGCGCCAGCGAAGGTTGGTATGTGCCGGAATATGTGATTAAAGGCGACGCCAGTCGCGGCATCAAACCAATGGCGCCAGATCTCAGAATGGTGTCTGATTTACCAAAATACAAAGGCTTGTTCAAGGATATGGAGGAGCCATCGAAAGGGCGTTTTCTGAATTGCCCGACCGGCTGGACCTGCGAAGGCGTCAACAGCCAGAAATTGAAGGCCTACAAGCTCCTCGACAGCTATGTCAATTTTCGGCCCGGAACCGGAGCGGCGCTGGATGCCACCATTTCGTCTGAGTATCAACGCGGTAAGCCGCTGTTGTTTTATTACTGGGCACCGTCAGGGTTGATGGGGAAGTTCAGATTTGTGAAGTTGCAGGAGCCGGCGTTTAACGATGCATGCTTCAAGACGCTGACAGATAAAGACTTTCCCGATCCCTGCGGTTCAGCCTCGCCGGTGGCGGTGATTCAGGCCGGTGTCTCCAAAGTTTTCAACAATGCCGATCCTGTGCTGAGCGCGTTCCTGTCCAAGGTTAACATTCCTCTCGATTTGTTAAACCAGATGCTGGCCGACATGGCCGACAGACACATTACTGCCCGTCAGGCAGCGGAACTGTTCCTCAGACGGCATCCCGAAGTGTGGACAAAATGGGTTCCTGCCGATGTAGCGGCCAAAGTCAGGGTCGGTCTGAACTGAGATATTCCCCCTGTCCTTAATGTAGGCTAGTGGCTGTGGCTGCGACTGCCACAGCCACCGAGGTAATCTTTCAGCAATAAATCCATGCACTTATTTGGGGACAGCCAGCGCAATTCGCCTGAAAAATATTTATTTACAATCCAGATAAATATCCTAGTATTTAAATGCAAGCACATACTCATCGCAGTCCGGCAATATCAACTATCGTTAATGACCAATTCGATTGATCACTGCCTGTCAAAGGCAGAACGACTCCTGTCGGGTTGGCACCCAGCATTCTTAATCGGTTAAAACAAGAAAGAGAAAATAAATGACTTCCATTCGCATTCTCCCTAGTTTAAAACCACTAAGCCACGCAATCTCAACATCGTTGCTACAAGATGAAGTCAAAAAAACCTTGGCAGGATGTGGATTCATCATGCTGGCACTGCAATCGGGTTTGACTTATGCGCAAACGACGCCGCCAGACGACAACACCGCCAGTACTGTGATCGTGACCGGCACACGTCAAATCGGAATGAAAGCTGCCGACAGTCCATCGCCGATACAGATTATTGACGCAAGCGTTCTGGAAGGAACCGGCCAACCGGATTTAATTGGTGCGCTCGCGCAGGTGATGCCATCATTTAATGCCCAGGCTACCGGTGCCGACACGGCAAATCTGACTTTATCTGCACGTTTGCGTGGCGTTAGTCCTAACGACACCTTGGTTTTAATTGACGGTAAACGTCGTCACACCACAGCCAACTTATCGGTGGATGGCGGGACGTTTCAGGGCAGTGCGGCTGCCGATCTGAATTTCATTCCGATCGCAGCGATAGATCACATTGAAGTATTGACCGATGGCGCAGCAGCGCAATACGGCACCGATGCGATTGCCGGCGTCATTAATATTATTCTCAAAAAGGATGAAAGCGGCGGTTCGTTCAGTACGACGGGTGGGCGTTATATTGACGGCGGCGGTCGGACTGCGGATGCCTCTGTCAATGCCGGTTTTGAACTGAGCGAAGACGGTTTTATGAATTTGACCGGTGAATCCAAATACCACGGCTTCAGTCAGCGCAGCGGACCTGATCCGCGCGCCGTGGACCCTGCCACAATTGCCGCGCAGCCCGCCATGCTGGGCGTTGCAGGCTATCCTTATTTAAATCATGTATTCGGCGATGCAGCCTACCACCTCGATTTGTTGTCGCTGAATTCAGGCTACAAAATAGATGGCAATACCAATGTCTATGCATTTGCGACTGTCGGAAAAAAAGACGCACAGTCTTATGAAAACTATCGCACCCCAAGTAAATTCCCTATTTATTATCCTGCCGGTTTTAGCCCGCTGGAGACCTTGAATGAAAATGATTTTGCATTGACAGTGGGAATCAAGGGCAAGGTATGGGGTGACTGGAACTGGGATCTTAGCAGCACCTATGGCAAGGACATCAATCACATCGGTGTGATTAACAGTGTCAACATCGATCTCTATGACGACACCGGCTCTTCACCCACCAGTTTTAACGCGGGAAATTTCATTGCCAGCCAGTGGACTCAGAATCTGGATTTGAGCAGAGAATTTAATGTCGGCTGGTATAGCCCATTGAATTTGGCAGCAGGTCTTGAATACCGCACCGACACCTATCAAATTGATGAGGGAGATGCAGCGTCCACTTATGGTTCAGGAGCCCAGGCGTTCCCAGGATTTACCGCAACCGATGCAGGGCATCATAGTCGCAATAACTCTGCCGCGTATGCCGATTTGGCTGGCTCTCCCATTAAGGAGCTGGAATTGGATGCCGCCGCCCGCTTTGAAAAATATAGCGATTTTGGCGATACCACCGTGGGTAAATTAACCGGGCGTTATGATTTTAATCCTGTGATCGCGTTGCGCAGCACCATCAGCACCGGCTTTCGCGCGCCAACGCTGGCTGAAGAATACTATAGCTCCACCAACGTAACGCCCCAGTCGGCATTTGTTCAGTTACCGCCGAATTCAGTGGGCGCAACCCTGATCGGCATCGATGGATTAAAACCGGAGAAATCGAAAAACTACAGCATAGGCCTGGTCATTAAACCAACCATCAAATCAAGCCTGACTATCGACGCTTACCAGATTGATATCCGTAACCGCATCGTCGGCAGCGGCAACTTGTACGGTACCGGCGGCAGCATCAACTCACCGGCGGTCAACGCCGCAATTGCTGCCAATGGAAATACGCTGGATCTGAGCACCTTGACCTTTTCAGGCGTGAACGTGTTTACCAATGCGGTCAGCACCAGCACCAAAGGTCTCGATGTTCTCTATACGATTGCTACCGGTTTAGGTGATTTGGGCCGCGTAGACTGGAGCGTTTCCGGTGCCTACAATACAACGGAGGTTACCCAGATTGATCAGGTCGCTCAACAGATACAACCGCAGACTTTACTGAATCCGACTGCCATTTCCAATCTGACGGTATCCGCGCCCAAATTCGTGGTGAACTTCGGCGCCTTGTGGAAGACAGGCAGCTGGGCGGTTAATCTGCGCGAGGATCTCTACGGACCTTCATCGGAGATGGATACGGAAGATGGTTCTGTCTACTATCAAACGACTATCCATACCAAAGTCATTACCGATCTGGATATTGCCAATCATCTGACGAAATCGCTGACAGTCAGCATAGGCGCAACCAATCTGTTCAACCAATATCCTCCTCAGGTGAATCCAGGGTTGCTTGCAGAAGCAAAATCGTATCTTGACACCGCAACCGCGGTGCGTGTCATGCCTTCATTCTCGCCGTTTGGTATCAATGGCGGCTTCTATTATGCGAAAATGACTTACACGTTCTGAGTTTGTTTTCGTTATTTCTCAGCCCTCATTCCCGCAAATAGATGAGGGCTTTTTCAAACTACCTATCCACGCGCGAATACTGGATCGGCGGCATGGTACTAGGCTGTTCGCCGTGTATCGACGCCTGATTACCTGGCGATGAGATTTAGTCATGATGATCGGTGAGTTTCATAAAATGCCCTAAATAGGTCATAGCCAATTGGGCTGAATATCCCTATGATCACTGCAAGAATCCAAATTGTTTGAATTTAAAAATAGAATCTGGTGAAATGCGCCCAATCCCATTGAACATATTATTTAAATAAAAATGCACACTGAACGTTTAATACTCAGACCATTCACGTTAGAAGACGCTGAAGAATATTTTCCATTGGTCTCGCACCCGGATGTGCTGCGGTTCACAGGAGAAGCGCCTGTGAATTCGCTCGACGAGGTCAGACAAATTTTGCTGACGCGTCCGATCAGTGACTACGCCAAATACGGATTTGGACGGTTGGCTTGCATAGATAAAACTTCCGGACGGCTGATTGGTTTTAGTGGCCTGAAATATTTACCGGATCTGAATGAGGTCGATATTGGCTACCGGTTTCTCCCGAATTACTGGGGCAAGGGATATGCAACCGAGAGCGCCAAGGCCATCATGGACCACATGATTCCGGCACATAATCTGAAGCGAATTATCGGTCTGGCCTACCCTGAAAATGCTGGGTCTATCAATGTACTGATAAAACTCGGACTCAGTTTTGAGAAAAAAATTAAGCTCGACGGAATGCAAGAAGACTTGGATTTTTATTCGATCACAGTGTAGGTAGATAAGACGCAGAACGGCACTTTCAACTTGTAGTTAATCGATTGATTTGGGAGATATAAAGCAATGACTACGATCAATTCAAAAGTAGCCAATATCGGCGACTTGAAGTTGGAGCATTTTGAGAAGGGTGATAAGTTTGAGAGCAATTCCGTACGCATCGGGCCACTGCTTGGAGCGAAAGATCTGGGCTATTCTTACGATGTAGTCCCACCAGGGAAGTGCTCCTGCCCATTCCACAGTCATCGCGGTGAAGAAGAAATGTTCTTTATCGTAAAGGGCGTCGGAACACTACGCTACGGCGATGAGACGAGAAAAATTCGTGCGGGCGATGTTATATGCTGCCCGACTGGCGGCCCAGAAACGGCACATCAGATCGTGAACGATTCCGATGCCGATCTTGCCTATCTCTCCGTGAGCACCATGATGCCGGCAGAGGTTTGCGAATATCCCGATTCGAAGAAAATTGGTGCTTACGGTGGCAGTCTGCGTCATATGACGCGCATCGAACATGATCTGGATTATTGGACAGACGAAGTGCCTTCCAGTCGGGAAAGTTAGGCGGTGTGAATGAGCACTTTCGGCAGCAACCGGACAATGCAATTTAGGTCCAATTTAATGAGGGCTATGAAAAGATGCTTGCTATCGAATACGTTGACTGTTCAAGATTTGCGGATGTTATTCGGTTTTATGAGGGCAACGGGTATCGAGGAGGAATTGGCAATAGTGATACTGTCATTGTGGCGAAGGAATCAAACCTGATTGTTGGCGCAGTTCGTCTGTGTTTAGAACACGATGTGATTGTTTTGCGAGGAATGCAAATATTGAGAGGCTATCAAAGGCAATCCATCGGTACCCGGATTCTCAAGTTTTGTTTGCCAACTTTGAACAGGCACCAAGCCTATTGTGTGCCATACAGTCATTTAACACAGTTCTACAATCAGGTCGGATTCACTGTAGCCAAAGAAGACAGTTTGCCGCGATTTCTACGCGACCGCTTATCAAGTTATCGAGAAAGTGGTCAAGATGTGGTTGTGATGATGCGATCAGTCATTCTCGGTTAAATATGTTGGTAGGCAGCAGAGACCGTGTCAAAACGTATGTCAGCTGATCAGATGAAGCAGACGATGATTACATGGCTGCATATGAGAGCAATCGGCACATAGCCGACCAATTGCAGAAAAGTAAAAATTATAAATTTCAACTTTAGGAACACAATGCTGAAAAAACTAATCGCGGCTCTTGGAATTGGAATTGCATCGAATTCGATGGCCGCTCCGCACTTTGCGCCATATACAGTTGAGTCATCTAATATAATTTACAACCTGTTGTTTTGCGATGATTTCGCCGCCTTCAAACCTGCAGATGGTAAGCAGCTGGCGCTGTGGCAACAAACGTTGTTTTCAGAACCCGCAAATATTTCTTCCTTAGAAGCTTTATCTAGCGATCAGTCCGCAGAAGGCAGGGTACGGTATTTGGCGTTTTCAAAATTACGCACATTGAACAAAAAGGTTCAATCAAAAAAATTGCTTGGGGTGATCATTGAGGTGCCCCTGTCAGGTGGTCTTGATACATTAGCTGCCTATTCGGAAGGCGGTGTGAGATACATAAATCACACAGGCAAACTTGCTGTTATCGAGGGTGTTTCAGATTTTCAGCCACTGGTTCAAAAATTATTTGAAGCTTCTATTCCAGTGGTGAATCAAATTGGACCATGGGATAAGTCCCGCTTAAGCCCGCCGAAGCAAGGCAATGTCAGATTAACTTTTTTGGTTTCTGATGGATTATATTTTGGTGAAGGGCCGATGAACGTGATGCAAAACGAAGCGATGGCTGGCCCGGTAATTCAACAGGCAGCAGTCCTATTACAAGCCGTTGTTAAAGCGACGGTTAAATGAAATGCCTGAAGTCGGCACAAAACCGTTTTTCAACACGGAACTCAAATTTGGGTGACCTTTGTAAACAAGAATGAATAAGGAGGCGGCCAACGTGAAGTTTTTTAAATTCGGATTTGTGATTTTTTCCCTCATATTCGGTGTTTCCGTGACCGCGACGTCAGCCGATTTAAATGGGCAGTGGGTGTTGAAGGTTGAAGATCTAAATAACCAATCGATTGCGAATCTCACCGTTAAATTCACAAACGAAAAGGCAGAATCCTGTCTTGGCGAAAATTGGTTGCATGTCGATGTTCTGTCCGCAATAACGAAAGATGATAAATTTTTCCCGGTATCTGATCGGCTGTCCTACACCATTGAGGGCGACACGTTAACTATCGGCCGCAATGAAATTTGTGATGAATATTTGCATTTGGCTGGTAGGCTTGAAAATAACGAGGGGCACGGAGACTACTACTCATTTGGCTGGGGTCACAAGAGTCTCGGTACTTTTTCATTAGCTAAAATGAAGTGATTGTGAACGCTCTGAATCTGCACAAAACGGTCTAAGTGATTCAGACGCAAAAGCGATCCGTTTTTCAGCAATTGAACAAATACTTTTACAGGAACATTGAATGGGTATTATCTGGTTTTTTTTGTTGTTAGCTACTCTGGCCATTTCACTGGTAGTTTTTGTTCCATTGACTCTTTTAATTATTAATCTATTCGGAAAAGATTCTGGTAAAAAAATGTTGGTTTTTTTCCCGTTGCTAATATTTTTGATGACGTTTAGTTGGGCGGTATTCAATTTTGGTTCGGTCGTAAATTATTTGACTATGGCAAGTACCTCAGACAGTGGTTGGACAGTTTACAAGTCGACTGACGGAGTAGATGGGGTGTATATAGAGTTCGAAGGATATGGGGAGGAGACTCCATTTGCAAATCTTGGTTTCTTTTTGCCTGAATACAATGAAGTGGAAACCTATCGAGGTAGAATTGATTATTTTGGGAAGCCAGATATTGGAGTCGAGTCAAAGGACGATCCTAGCCTTAAAAAAATAAACCAACGAGCGTTAACATACGGGATTCGAAGCAAAAAAGAGATTTTTCGAGGTATCTACCGAATCACAAATACTTTAATGAACTTTGATAATGGTGAAGTTTTCGCTAGAGAAATCTATTATGAATTTAAGGAAGTAAAAACTGATCCGGATTGGATTAAATTGTCTACGTTTGTAACCTATCATCCGGAAGGTAATAACCGCTTAAATGAACAAGATATGAGGAAAAAATACCTTGCAGTTTTTAAGCCAACGCAATGATCGATCGCACTAGATTCTGTGTCATGAACAGTCAAGCCTTCGAAGACGTTCTGCAAATAGATTTTGTTGAATTACTGGAATTTGATAAGGCAAGTCGAGTCGGTCGTTGGATGTTTGAATGACCGCAATCAGAAACCTCGGCCGTCAACTTTGGGCACAACAGAGAACTACGGTGTTAAGATCGACCGGCAAAAAACGGCACATTGCGGTCATAGCCTGGAGCTCGTCAACTACGATATACGATTGGGAAAAATGAAAAAGATCATACTGGCTATTCTATTTGCCTCGTTTTTTTTAATATCCGCCCGTGCCGCGAGCTTTGACTGTGAAAAGACGTCCACAAACATTGAGAAATTAGTATGCAGTGATATTGTGCTGTCGAAGCTGGACGAAACATTGTCCACTTTATACCAGCAGTCGATAGAGCAAAGTGATGACAAACAACATGCAATCGGCGAGCAAAAGATATGGCTAAGAACCGTTCGTAACGTTTGCCCTGATAGTTTGTGCCTAAGAAACTCCTACGATGCAAGAATAAATGTATTAAATGAACGTCTGAAACTAACAGCATATGTTGAGTCTTCTTATTTTTTAGATACACCTGAACGTTCTATAGATGAAATGATGGCAGGTTGTTTTGCAGACATAACATGCTCAGCACAAGCTGAGGTGTTCGTGCCAGCTTACTCAAAAGCAAGCAACATACCGGAAGCTGATCTCAGGGCAACTTTGAGGGATTGTCTTGCAACGCAAGGGTCAATGAATGAATGTGTCGGGTATGAGCAATATGTGATAAGTCGAGAAATGTCAGAGGCGTTGCGTTTAGCAACGCAAGATATATCTTCAACTTGCCGGAGCGCAGTTGGGCGGCAACAAGTTAAATGGAAGAAAAAAACCTGGGATGCCTGTTACAAAAAGGCATATTCAGACTTTGGACAGGGGACCGCTTTGGGTGGAGTGGCAATGTCATGCAATACGGAACATATCATCGAGCGAGTTAAATCATTCCAACTTGTTGGTACTTGTTCGCCTTGCTCAAAATGTTTAGAAATTCCATGAATAGGTAAGGCATTTCGCCGCTACGAGGTGTTTTTAATAGGGCTGGTTGCAGCAGAGGTCGTGTCAAAACAAATGCCGGTCATAATTTGTAAGCCGCCTCTTGTGCGGTATTGATGCAGGCCAGCAGACGGCAGAGGCCGTGTCAAAACGTCCCCGCATTCCGCCATCATTTTTATGTAACAACAGTAAGCCATCCCCCAACTTGTCTGACTCTCGTCTCAATAAAACGAGAGGTCAAGATGAAACGATTTATTCAGGGAGAGCACCGCACCCAAAGCACGCTGCTCCCAGAAATATTGGATGACTATGTCACCGCAGAGAACCCAGTCCGGGTCATTGACGTCTTTGTCGATAATCTGGATCTGAAACAATTGGGATTCGAAAGTGTCACTCCAGCAGCAACAGGCAGACCGTCCTACCATTCCGCCGTCATGCTCAAGCTGTATATCTACGGTTACCTGAACCGAGTCCAATCGAGTCGTCGACTGGAACGTGAAGCGCAACGGAACATCGAACTGATGTGGCTGATCGAACGTCTGGCATGGGCGTGGAACAGCTCACTGCGATTGCCGACCGAGGCTACTACAAGAACGCCGAGATACTGGCCTGCGATAACGCCGGCATCAAAGCAGTTGTCGCCAAAAGCGTGACCTCAAATGCGACCGCCGCAGGACGATTTGGTAAAGATGATTTTATCTATGATGCAAAAAACGATGTGTATCGCTGCCCAGCAGATCAGATACTCATCAGACGGACGAGTTACCAGGAGCGCGGCGAAACGCAACATCGATATTGGACAAATGAATGTAAGAATTGTCCATTGAAGGATCAGCGCACACCGGGTAAGGAACGACGGGTAAGTCGATGGGAGAACGAAGCTGTTTTAGACGAAATGCAGAGCCGATTTGATCATCTCCCGGAAGCGATGCGCATTCGTCGAGAGACCGTAGAGCATCCATTCGGCACGATCAAATTCTGGATGGGTTCTCAACACTTTCAGATGCGAACACTCAAGCACGTTGCAACGGAAATGAGTTTGCATGTGCTGGCGTATAACATGAAACGCGTGATTAAAATTATCGGCATCGTTCCGCTAATGCAGATGATGGGGCCTGAGAAGGGCAATAGTGTTGTAAATGGCGCCAATCAACGCTCGAATACAGACGTTTTAAGCGCGTCGCGAAAAAACGGGCAGCGTCGAATGAAAAAATTAGATTAAACTACGACCTCCTGTGCCTCTTTAAACTGCGGTTTGAGCGGTGATAATTTGCTCGCTGCCGATTTTTTGTTTTTTACACGGCCTAGGCACGAAACAGCCATACACGCAAATTTGCGTTTCACACTTTTTTGAGACGCCCTTTGGATTTAGTTGAAGAATCTTCTGGGGTGATAAAGCCAATAGGCCGCTTCTTTGGCGTTTCAGGTGGAGTCATCAGTTCCCTTACTGCCTCAATGACCTGCTTTAACTGTACGCGGGCATTGTGTTCAAAGGTACCGTGTTTCAGTGCCATCAATTCGATTTTTGTCTCCACCTCATCCAAACGTAACGCGAGATCTTTATTGGAAATTACCATCTCGCGTAGCCTTACAAATGCTCGAACCACATATACTCCAGTCTCAATGGCTTGAATCGATGCGAGCACGTTTGCTGCTTGAATGGCCCCATGTTCTGTAAAAACAAACGGAAGTGTTGTCGAAAATTTTAGCCTTTTGAGGTGGTCGCAATTTGCGACCACCTCGGCTTTTTCCACTTCAGTAAGTGCAAACATGAAGTCGGCAGGGAAGCGTTCTTTATTGCGTTTTACCTGTTCATTTAGTCGCTTGGTTGGTACGCCATACAGGGTAGCCAGGTCGGCATCTATAATAACCCTTTGACCACGAACGACTAGTATACTGTCTTCAATTTGTATCGATTTTATAGGAGAGGTTTTTGTATTTGCGGCGCTCATTTGATTTTGTTAGACCTTGATAGCAAGTGACGAATTTGTTTCACGAGACCATATAGAGTCGGTTATGCGCAGATGAATTGCAATAACGGTTTTTACGAACGGCAACATTGGAGGAGGTTCAGCAATGTCTGCCGTCTGATAGCCCATCCGTCGCCTCAGGGTACAACCTAGTCACCTAATAAAAAAATAATTTGAGAATTTAGCCGCCCTTGCGCCAGATCGTTGGTGAAATCTACATGGGCCGGGACAAATAACATAAATGATTTATGCCGGCGATGAAAATTTCAAATGCAATGCATAATCACAATCTCTAACCAATAAAGGACAAACCATGCGCTTGATAGGAATGCTCGACTCACCCTACGTCCGACGCGTCGCAATTTCTTTGCATTTGCTGGACATACCATTTACCCACGAAGCAGTTTCCGTTTTTAGCACCTTTGAAAAATTCAAGGCCATCAATCCGGTTGTGAAAGCACCGTCGCTGGTTTGTGATGACGGCCAAATCTTAATGGACTCATCGCTGATTCTGCAATTTGCCGAACTCACCAAATCCAACGGCAAATCGCTTTGGTCACGTGACGCCGGTATTGTTCAACATGAATTCAGTGCCGTTGGTCTGGCATTGGCTGCTTGCGAGAAGAGCGTGTCTATTGCGTATGAGCGAAATCTGCGCCCTGTGACGGCACAGTATGAACCCTGGATAGAAAGAGTAACCGGCCAGTTGCTGGCGGCGTATGCATCTCTGGAGCGCCTCGTGCAGACACAGCCTGCGCTGTTCGCTGAGGAGAATAACCAGGCGTCAGTTACCTGCGCAGTGGTCTGGCAATTCACGCAATCTATGGTTGCTGCGATTGTCCCGGCCGCTGAATATCCGGGGCTGGCCGGTCTGTCACAGCGTATGGAACAAACATCGGCATTTCTCAAATATCCACCGAAGGGGCCGGGTGTCTGATTTTGAGGATATAAGCGATAATCTGCGCATCACAGATATTTCATCTAAATAAAAAAACTGATTCAGGCCTGCTCTCGATCCTGACTTGAAAAGGAAACGCAATTGGAAGCATCACGCCAGGGAGATGAGTCATCATCTCCGGACGAATTCAGCAGGTTTTTGCTGGAGCTTTATTCGCTCTCCAGCCGTGTCAGAGTGGACGAATTTCGCCTCGAGGTTTTCCGCCTGTTGGATCGTCTGCTGCGGATAGATTCGGCGTGGTGGGGTACCGGTTTGATAAAAAAGAAAAAATTCGTGATTGCCCAATCTTCTTTGTACAAGCTGGAGCCCGATTTTCTTGTTGAATATATCAAGGTGATGCAGCAGGATCCGCTGATTGATATTGTCAACGACTCGGACGGCGTCGCGATCGCATGGTCGGATGGTGGAGCTGCCGGCCCTGCACCGGTGAATGAATTTGACAAGAGATATGGTCTTTATTTCGGCATATCGTGTATACAAAAAGATCCCAGCACCGGCGTCGGCATGTTCATCTCGGTGTACCGGAATGAACGCGGTCCCAAGTTTAACGAAGCCCAGCGAATGTTGATGCAATCCGCGCTCGGACATCTGGTACAGGCGTGGTCCATCAATCTGCGTCTGGCTTTGGCCAGTGTATCTTCAGCACATATTCCTGACGCCTGTTTGATCGATGCGAGTGGACGCATCCTTGAAATTAGCCACGCTCTGGTCGATAAGTTGCATGTCGCATTTCCCGATTGGAGCGGTGATGTTTTGCCGGATGAATTGCGGCATTTATGTGTCACCGGTAGCGACGACTTTTATCGGGACAAACATAATAATATCTGGAGCGCGAAAAACGCAGACGGCCAGATAAGACTCCAGTGCGGTCCAATACGCAGGTCGGTACTGACGCCAAGAGAAGAGTCGGTAGCGCTGGCGTTTGCCAAGGGTAGCTCATACAAGGAAATTGCGACTTCGCTGAATCTGTCGCCTGGTACCGTACGCTCCTATCTGACACAGTGCTACTCCAAACTGGATGTAAAAAATAAAATTGAATTAGGCAATGCGCTTGGCAAGAAATAAGTGCATGGCATCCGGGCTTTAAAATCGGCGTTTTAAATCCACGTTATTCCTCTCTTCACTCGCGCAGATTGGCAAATTCCAGTATTCACCTGTCTATTACTTGCGCATTCCCCAATCTTTACTTGAGCATTTAGTCATCCATATTCCGCCTCCCCGCCGCCTTTTGTGTTGTTGACCCTAGCATTTGCAGGGTATGAAGCAAATTTCGCCATTGCTAAGATCAATCTCGGAATTAAACACACATGCATAAAAATCTTAGGGGGAATTTTGATAATGAAGATGAAAAAAAAGATAATTTCAGCCGGCGTTCTCGCGGCTATTGCAGCACTGGCCAGCTATCCGCTAACGGCCATGTCAGACGAACAGACGGCAACCGCCAATCAGGAACAGGCATCGACACCCGCTGCTGACCAGAGTCAGGCTAAAGCCAAACCGAAAACCGACACGTCCACCGAAATCCCGCAAGTAACGATCACGGCGCAACGCCGTGCCACGCTGCTGCAAGACACCCCCATCAGCGTGCAGGCGATTTCCGCGCAGCAGATGGACAACGAAGGCATACGCAGCGTCGACGATCTGACCCGCGTCATGCCCGGCGTTGAATTTACCCGCAGCGCCACCAGCGCTACCGGCAATTACAACGATGAAGACTCCGAAATTACCGTGCGCGGCATATACTCCAGCGCCGGTTCATCGACAACCGGCGTGTATATCGACGATACGCCGATCCAGACCCGTCATCTTTCTTTCGGCTCGGTCAATCCTTTCCCGGCGCTGTTCGATTTAGACCGGGTGGAAATGCTGCGCGGTCCGCAGGGCACGCTTTTCGGCGACGGTTCGGAAGGTGGTGCAGTACGCTTTATCCAGCCTGAGCCTAGCCTGGATGAACAGTCCTTGTACGTTCATTCGGAAGTCGCCTCCACCAAAAACGGCGCACCGAGTTATGAAGTCGGTGTGGCGCTGGGCGATGCGTTGGTGCAGGACGTATCCGGATTTCGACTGTCGATCTCGGATCGTCGTGATGGCGGCTATGTGGATCGCGTCAACGTCAATCCGCTCACCGGCCTGTCGGCAGGAACCGTAGAATCGAACGCCAACTGGGAAGACACCATGACGATGCGTGCCGCGTTCAAGGTCGCGTTCAATCGTGATACCACCATGGTCGCCTCGGTCTACCATCAGGAATTAAAGCTCAACGACACCAGTGCATACTGGGAGTCGATCTCCAATCCCGGTGCCGGTCAATTTTTGAATGGCAATGCGCAACCGGATTCGAGTAATGATCCATTCACGTTGTGGGCGGTCAAGATCAACTCCGATCTGGGCTGGGCGCGCCTTAGTTCCAGCACCTCGTATTTCACGCGTAATCAGACCGGCAGCAGCGACTATACGCAGTTCCTCGGCTCACTGCTGCTGAACAATCCTTACACAACGGGCCCGGGTAGCGCCGGTGGAACGGGGACGGCTTACTTTACCGATGAACAGCATAATGTGATTGAAGAACTGAAGTTGCAGTCGGTTGATCCGAACGCCAGACTGACCTGGGTCGCCGGACTGTTCCTGTCGCGTCAGGATGAAAACACCACCGAGCTGATGGACGATTTGCCTATCATGAATACGCTGGGCATTCCCACCTTTCCCGGCCTGCCTGCCGGACAACTGGTTGATTCGGGACCGTATGAGGCGATCGACAGACAGATCGCGCTGTTCGGTCAATCCGATTTCAAGTTGACCGATACGATCAAACTCACCACCGGCTTGCGGGTTGCGAACATGCGCACTTCCGGTACGGAATATTTTGCAGGACCGCTGGTTGGGCCGGTGGCATCAAGCATCTCTTCGACCCTGAACGAAACACCTGTCACGCCTAAATTCGGTCTGTCGTGGCAGCCGGATAAAGACGACATGTTTTATGTGTCGGCGGCCAAGGGTTATCGGGCTGGCGGTATCAATCCTAATCTGGGCACATTGTGCGCAGCGGATCTGCAACAACTCGGCTTGAACAGCGCACCGGAAACCTACAAGTCGGATTCGCTGTGGAGCTACGAAATCGGCTCCAAAAATTCTCTGCTGAATCGCAGCCTGCAAATCGACAGCAGTGCGTTTTACGTCAACTGGAAAAACATCCAGCAAAGCGTGTACTTGCCGGATTGCGGCAACCAGTTTGCTGCCAATCTCGGCGCGGCAATCAGCAAGGGTGCGGATACCTCAATACGCTACAGACCGATCACCAGTCTGATTCTCACCGTCGACGCAGCCTACACCAATGCGCGTTATAACCAGACCGTGATCGCCGGTGCCAACGGAACCGGACTGCCCATCGTCAGCAACGGCGACTATCTGTCGACCACGCCATGGAGCTTTACTTTGGCGGCGGATTATAAAGTGCCTGGCTTCGATGACATCAAACCTTATCTGCATGCGGATTATCAGTTCAATACCCGTCAACAGGGCCTGACTCCCGGACAGAATCCCGACAATGGCGGTTACGACCCGAACGCCATCGATCTGCCGGAAACCAAAATCATGGCAGTGCGTGCCGGTGCGCGCTTCAACGGCTGGGACGCGTCGCTGTTCGTCAACAACCTGTTCAACTCCGCGCCTGAGCTGGTTCATCAACACGACACCACCGATTCGCCGCTGTTTTTTGACCGGACCTGGAGACCGCGCACTATCGGCCTGACCGTTAACTACAGATATTAACTACAGATATTAATTTCAGAGATTAATTCCAGCATTGATCAGCTGGATCGAACTTACATTGAACAGGACATACCATGCATAAGAATTTAATGAAAACTACCTTGGCCGGAATGATTGCGCTATCGTTTTCCGTTACAGCCGCAGCTACAGGGGCTGCAGAAAAATCAGAACCGGTCACGACAGTGTACTTCGACGCCCATGTCTTTACGGCCGAAGCCAGTGCGCCGTATGCAGAAGCTGTCGCGATACGCGGCGACAAAATTCTGGCGGTAGGAAGCCAGAGCGCGGTTGAAAAAATCGCCGGAAAATCCGCGCGCAAAGTGGATTTGCACGGCAAGTTTTTGATGCCGGGCATGATCGACGCACACGCACATCCGGTAATGGGCGGGATGACGCTGGTCATGTCCAGTTATTCGGACACCACGGACAACATTCCGGATCTGGTCAAATTCGTCAATGCACAGATCGACGCCAAAAAGAGCTATATCGGCGATACGCTGGTGATCCATGATCTCGACCTGGGATTCTGGTCGCATTCGGCAGATATTGATGCGATATTAAGTCACGATCGTTATGCCTCTATCCCCATCGTGTTCAATGGTTCGGACGGCCATACCGGCTGGGCCAATCAGGCAGCGCGTGTGCGTGCCGGCATCACGCCGGAGTACATCCGCAGCCTGTCGCCTGAACAGCAGAAATTTTACGGATTTGATGCTGCATTCAATCCGAATGGCTTTGTAGTTGATGTCGCCAAAAGCAAAATCGATGAAAGTCTGCCGCAACCTTCGCCTGAATTAATGTTTGCAGCTGGTGAAGCAGGCGTCCATTATATGAACAGCGTCGGCATTACAGGCTGGCTGGATGCCGCTGCGACTGAATACGCGAGTGGAAAAGGGCTCTCGCCTACCGATACCGGCGTGTACCCGATTTATCGGGAACTGGCTAAACAAGGATTGTTGACCGCGCACGTGGCTGCCTATCCGGTGCTGGCGCCGGACACAGGATTGGCGCAGCTGGACAGTGTTGAAAAATTGCGCAAGCAGTTCGGCGATGTGCCTAATCTGACTATCCCCGGCATCAAGATTTTTGCTGACGGCGTAGTTGAATATCCGTCGCAAACTGCTGCGATGACCAAACCTTACATCAATTCGGGCAAGGTTGTAGCGCCGATGTTCAAACAGGCGAACATGAATGCGCTGGTGGTCGAAGCGGATAAACGCGGTTTGCAGGTACATGTCCATGCGATCGGCAATGCGGCAGTCAAGGCAGCGCTGGATGCATTTGAAGTGGCGCGCAAAGACAATCCAGGCAGTACGGTAAAACATGTGATTACGCACGCGCAGTTTGTCGACCCGGCCGATCAGCAGCGCTTTGCCGAATACCATGTCATTGCAGCGTTGCAGTTGCTGTGGGCGCTGGCCGATCCCAGCACGATCGAAATCATCAAGCCGTATATTGATCCGCAAGAGTATCTGACCATGTACCCGGCCCGAAGCATGCTGGAAAAAGGCACTGAAATTGCCGGTGCCAGTGACTGGCCAGTGACAAGTGCAGCGCCTATTTTGGCGATCTACCAGGCTGAAACACGGGTAGGACCTGAAGGCGTGTTATTCCCCGAACAGCGCATGCCACGCATGGCGATGCTGTATGCCTACACCAGAAATGCGGCCGACGTGTTGAATCAGCTGAAAACGATAGGCACGCTGGCACCGGGCAAGCGTGCTGATCTGGTCTTGCTGGATCGTGACGTGTTGACTGTCAGTGACGATGAACTCAAGGACACCAAAGTGTTGTCAACCGTGTTTGCCGGCAAACGGGTATACGGAGAAGGCCTGTGAGGACATCAACGAAAAGAATCACGAAAATCACGAAGCACAAATTCGCATTCGCCGTCTCCCTGTTGCTGACCATGCACAGCGTGATGGCCGACGATAGCGGCTTGCCCAAATCTGTGACAGAAGCAATCCAGATCGAGAAAGCGGATGCATTGCCGCGCACTGCGCTCTACAACGCGCCGGATTCAATCGCAAACAGCAAGGCAGGTGATTTGTTGAAAAGCGAAAGTTTTGCAGGCTATACGCTGCCTGAAGGGGCGACTGCGGTAAGGATTTTGTATCACTCACTGGATGCGACTCAGCATGATGTCGTCACGTCAGGAGTGGTGCTGATTCCTGCCGGTAAAGCACCTGCCGGTGGCTGGCCGGTGATAGCCTGGGCACATGGCACCAGCGGTGTGGCACGCATGTGCGCACCGTCGCTGCAAAAAGATGTGTACTACGGCGAAGAAGGGTTGATGCCTATGGTGCGCGCCGGTTTTGCAGTAGTGGCGACGGACTATCACGGTTTGGGAACGGACGGGGCGCATCAGTACGTGAACAAAATCGCGCAGTCCAACGATGTGATCTATTCAGTTCCGGCGGCCCGCAAGGCGGTACCGTCACTGGGCGCAAAGTGGGTGGTGGATGGGCACTCGCAGGGCGGCATGGCGGCGTGGGGTGTGGCTGAAGCCGAGACTAAGCTGCATGATCCAACTTATCTGGGTGCCGTGTCAGTTGCCGGTGCGATTAATCTGCAGGTTGCATTGAGCGGATTTGCCAGTGGCAAAGCAAGCGCAGCCAGCTTTTATCTGCCGTTCATGGCGTTTGCGGTTGCCTCCAGTTCACCCGACAGTGGTTTTGTACCGTCGGCGTTGTTGACCGGACCGGCTTTGCAAAAATATGAGGACGTCACGAAAAACGGCTGCTGGTACCACGCCTACGCCAGTTTTCTGGATGTCGGTTCTGCGCCTCTGCTTGCGACCAACTGGCAGGACGCGCCTGCCTTGCAGCATCTGGTCAAAGTCGATCAGCTGGCTGAACTGCCTGTCGACAAACCGCTGTTCGTGATTGGCGGTGAGGCCGATATGTCGGTGCTGTTTCCGATGCTGAAAGATACGGTGCAACAGGCTTGCCGCAACGGCGTAAAGATGACGTTCCGTTCCTACCCGGGACTGGACCACGATCCGACGATGGAGCTGTCAACGCCGGATCAGCTAACGTGGATAAGGGAACGCTTTGCCGGCAAACCGGCTCTGAATAGTTGTCCCATGCTGGAAGCCGCTGCAAAATAGTCGGCTCAGGCAAATTCGTCAGTATTCGCGCCCGCTGCAGTTAGCGGGCGTTTTTGTATGCTGGTGCGCAATTGAACCGGCAATATCATCCAATTCATCAACCTCCTTAGGCTGTATTGCGATACGGAAATATTTTTATTTCTCTTTTTATTTCTCTTCTTATTTTGCTCTGTCAATCCGTTGTTTTCGGGATTTAGTGCAACCAGTTGCTTGACATACATCTGTTTCGAACGATTTAATGAAAGCTGCAAAAACCAATTAATCAATTGCGATTTTGCAGATGGTCACACAAGTCAACAAGCTCAAAAAATACCAACCCGGCTGCTCCCCAGCCGGGACAGCGCGTTGCAATTGCCGGGTTATTGGCTAACCTGGTTTTGTCATTTTCACTTAACTTGAGAGGTATAGGATGCATATAGTCTGGACAGTGTTAATTGGTTTTATTGTCGGCCTGATTGCCCGGGCAATTATGCCCGGCGATAACAATCCAACCGGATTTTTCCTGACTGCGGCAATCGGCATTGCCGGATCCATTGCCGCTACTTTCCTGGGACACGCGGTAGGGTGGTATCAGGCAGGTAGCTCGGCAGGATTTATAGGCGCAATTGTGGGCGCGATCATTATCTTGGGTGTTTATCACCTGGCCACAAAAAAATAGCAGATCGTTTTTTAATTTTTCTTACATCAAACATCTGGAGTTCATCATGGGATTTGATTTCGGTAATTTATTGCAGCAAGTTGTAGGTGGGAACGTTCCCGCTCTGGCCGATGTGGAAAATCATTTTACGCAGGCAGCACAAGGTTCCGATCCGAGCCTGATCAGTCAGGGTTTGGCAGCGATGTTTCACTCGGATCAAACGCCACCTTTTGCACAAATGGCGGGGCAACTTTTTGGGCAGGCAAATCCGGATCAGCAGGCCGGTATGCTGAACCATCTGTTGAGCGGGATAGGGCCTGAAGCTTTATCTGCGCTGGTTGGTGGCGCTGGCGGCGCTACATTGGCTGGTGTGTTAGGTCAGTTGGGCGCTACCAATAATACCGTTACGCCGGACCAGGCCGCGCAACTGACACCAGATCAGGTGCAGCAGCTGGCAGAGCACGCGCAACAGCAAAACCCTGCAATTGTTGAACATATGAGCGGGTTTTACGCGGAACACTCGGGGTTAATCAAAACGCTAGGCGGCGCAGCGTTAACGATTGCGTTGGCCAAAATGGCTGAAGCACAAAAGAGCAGTTGAGCAGTTGAATAATTATTCTATCCACCAATCTAAAAAGGGAATGACTATGAAAATCAAATCAATAATCTTAACCGGCATGTTCGCTGTCGCAGGCTCAGTAACCTTTATTAACACTGCCAGTGCGGATATGCCGGCAACTCCGGCTGCCACCGTAACAGCCACCTGTAATGACGGAACCGCATTTTCAGGATTAAATAAAAAAGGCGCCTGCTCTGGACATAAAGGCGTGAAAGAGTGGACAACGGCCAGCGCACCTGCGGCAGCGGCACCTGCAGCCGCAGGCGCCAAGCCATCGGCCGCATCAATTGCCCAGGCAGCCGGTGGTGGTGCAGGTAAAGTCTGGGTGAATAGTAAATCCAAGGTCTACCACTGTGAAGGGACTGAATGGTATGGCAAGACCAAAGAAGGTTCGTACATGACCGAAGCGGATGCAAAAGCGGCAGGTAACCATGCCGATCATGGCAAGGCCTGCAGTAAATAAAAAAGCTGACACCTCCGAGAGCAATTTCGGGGGTGTTCTGACTTTCTCCCGAAGTTGATGAAGTTTGCTGGCGAGCCTGCTGCTATTAATTTTTAATAATCCAGCAAAAAAAAAGGAAATTAATTATGTCTAAAAAGTTGAATGTTACCTTGATGGCTGCGTCGCTCTTGAGTTGTGCAATCACTCAGGCAGTTCATGCTGCCGATCCGATTACCGATGATCAGTGGCGCGGAATCGGAACACTCAGCCTGGTGAGCGCGTCCGGCAATACCGAGTCGTCCACCGTTAATCTGATGGTGAATATGGATCGCCAATCCCCCGACGACAAATGGTCCGCGTATCTGCAGGACCTGAATTCCAAAGCCACGACTAATGTCAATGGCGTTGATGAAACGAACACCACGGCCGCGTTGTGGCGTCTCGGTGGTCGCTACGACAGAAATTTCGACCCGACTATATTCGGCTTTGTCGGACTGGGCTTTGAGCATAACGAGGAAACGGATCTGTCGTTACGTGAGGCGGTCAATTTGGGTGTGGGCTATCATTGGATTAAAACCGATACCACTACGCTGGATGTGGATGCAGGTCTGAGTCTGCGCCGAGATAATTATAACGATCCCGGCGTCATGATTGATAACGAATTAAAAACCAGCTATGACGCAACCGAAGCGTTGCTGGGTGAAGAGTTTGACTATAAATTCAACGACCATACGCAATTAAAACAAAGCTTTGTTGCGTATCCTAACCTCACCACGAGCGGCAAATATCGTTCAATTTTTGATATTTCACTGGCAGTCGCCATGACTAAAACATTGAGTCTGACGGCAAGTTTCCAGGATCGTTACGACAGTCTTGCAGAAGCACCGATCAAGCCCAACGACACGTTATTGATGGTGGGTATCAGCCTGAATCTGGGACCGGAAAAATAAACAGACACATTATTTGGCTGTAAAAAAAGGGAGCGCCAGGCTCCCTTTAATTTTTTTCTTTTACTTCACGTTTTTATTTCTTTAAGTTGTCACGAATTTCACGCAATAACAGTACATCTTCTGGCGTTGGAGGAGGTTCAGCTGGTGCAGCCGCCTCAGATTTTCTGGCTATATTCACTAAACGTACCATTTGAAAAATGATAAATGCCAGAATTAAAAAGTTAAGAGATATCGTCAAAAAATTACCGTATGCGAAAACTGCGCCTAATTTTTTGGCTTCCACCAGAGTCAAATTGCTGGCCTGGTGATTAAGTGGCAGGTAAAAATTGGCAAAATCAATACCGCCTATCACCATGCCAACCAGCGGCATGATCATATCCTGTACCAACGAATCGACAATTTTGCTGAATGCTGCACCGATGATGACACCGACTGCCAGATCAATGACATTACCACGCGTGATAAACGATTTAAATTCCTGCATCATTCCCATAGCAAACTCCCTGTAAATGTTTTATTTAACCGCCTGAAAAAAGGAGGATGCGAATTGCATCCTCCGTCACGATTTTACACTAGGCGATGTCAGGATTACTCAGTTCCACTCACGTCGATCTGCACGCGACGATCCGGAGCCAGGCAGGCGCTCAGTGCTGCGCCTTTTTTCTTTTTGCATTCATCCGGTTTCGTCATCGGTTCCGTGCTGCCCACACCCTTGGTCGTGATTTTGCCGGCATCGATATGCAGACTAATCAAGTACTGTTTGACCGCATCGGCACGGCGCACCGACAGGGCATCATTCAGTTTTACCGAACCACGGTAGTCCGTGTGACCGATCACCTTGATATCGCTGTACTTGACGCCGTCCAGATCATGGGCAAACTTGTTCAACGACTCTTCGCCTGCCGGTTTCAGATCCGCCTTATTGGTATCAAAGAAGGAATCGGCCGCGAAGTTGACTGTCTTCGGCGGTTTCGGTGCTGGAGGAGGTGGCGGTGGTGGTGGCGGTGCAACGACAACCGGTGGAGGTGGCGGTGGAGGAGGTGCTACGACTGGTGCGGGAGCCGGAGCCGGGCCGCCGAATCGGTACACCAGACCAACTGAGAACAGATTGACGTATTCCTTGATCTGCAGCGCATCGGGAACCTGATAGCGCTCGGCTTCCAGTCGCATGCTAAACGCCTTGGTGAACGCATACTCCAATCCAACTCCGACCTTGTATCCACCACCGTTATCGGTGTAGCTGTTTTGCAGTAGCGCTGCGCCGCTGGAATTAAAATCTGCTTTCACCTGGTTGTAGGTCCCACCTACGCGGGCAAAAATCGAGAAATCATCAGTGAACGGATAGCTGCCGACCAGATCCAGGTTTTCACCCTGCGGTTTCAATGTGCCATTGAGTGAGCCTGCCGGATTGGTGCTGGACGAAAAGCCCAGGCTGCCCAGATCGAAGTAGCCGCCTTCCAAAGCAAAATAGGAGTTGAAACTGTAGCCCAGAAATACCTTGCCGCCGGTTGAGCTGTTGTTACTCGAACTGCCCGTACTCGTCAATCCGCTGCCCATCAGACTGTTGTTGATGCGGCCCTGATCGACCGTGTTGGTGGACTGTCCCAGGTTGGCACCGATATACCAGCCTGAGTTGTCGTCATCGCCAGCCATACAATTTGCACTGGAGAGGGCCATAACCGCGAGCACTATTAAAGAAGGTTTTAAGAACGTCGATTGCGTTTTCATTTTTCATCTTCCCATGGTTATTGATTTTGTAAGTAACGCCAGTTTGAAGAATTGCAGAACCACTGGCGGTCCAACTTAAGGTCGGTCAGTTAACCCTAGTTTCAGAATTGTGTATGTCAAGAGTAAATTTCTGGTTGTCCGGTTGAGACATTGTTATTTTATTTTTTAGATTGTTTTAAATTTTAAATTTAAATTTAATAACGTTGTAAATAAAAAAGAGGAGCGTAAGCCACGCTCCCCAAGATACTGCCTCAAAAACTTTTAAAGATTGCCGCTTACTGTAAAGCCTATGGTTCTGGGCGACATGCGATACGCCTCATCCGCGGTACCCTGTACTTGCGGCCTCTGAATAATCTTTTGATTGTTGGCGATATTGTTGACATACAGCGATATATCCCAATTCTCAAATTTCACACCGGTGCTGGCATCCACATTCGAATAGGCCGGACGTTGGTAGTCAGGATTGGCCGGATCTAAAGTGCCGTTGCTGGCACCGGTCCAATGCGCCGCACCACGGATGAAGCCTTGTGCATTGTCGGTATAGCTGAAGTTATATTGCCCGGTCAATGCGGTATTAAATTTCGGTACGCCTGGCACACTGGCACCCTGGTTTGCTCCGACGATGCCGGCGTCCACACCTTCATTGTCGGACAGAGTGGCGCGCGTCACGCCGCCAGCCAGATCAAATGTCAGCTGTGAGGTGGGTTTGTATTTAATTTCAAGTTCGCCACCGGTACTGGTCGCGCTGCCGACATTCACGTTATAGACGTAGCCGCAATTAAAATTGGTAATCTGCTGCTGCAGGTTTTTCCAGTTGATATAAAAGACGTCGGCATTGACGGATAGCGTATTGTTCAGAAAGCGTGATTTATTCCCCAACTCGTAACTCCACAGAGAATCCGGACCGTAAGTAACCGGATTCGGTTGGGTCATTTCGCAATACGCCAGTGGTGCAGCGACATTGGCACCGCCGATACGGAAACCTTCTGCAGTAGATGCGTACAGCGTATTGGTCGGACTCACTTCCCATGTGACGGCAAATTTCGGCGTGACTTTGCTTTCGTTTAAACTTTGCGAGTCAACGGCTATGCCGTTATTGGTGCCGTCATTGGTGTAATACAGCGACCGGTCATCCAGAAAGGTTTCCTGCGCTCTTAAAAAGCGCAGTCCCGCTGTAAAGTGCAGCGTGGGCATGACATAGTAATTTGCTTCACCAAATATCGATTGCTGGGTGTCGCGATAATAGCGGTGCGCCGAATACGAATTATCGTCCGGGAATCCGACAGGTACGGCGCCGGCCAAATCATTGGGATTGTCGGGATTTTTACCGGCGGCTGCAAATGCTGCATTGATGCCGATGATCGGTTCGTTATCAATCACGTTGGTATTGCCGTCAGTGATATACAGGCCGGCGACCCAGGTAAATGCCGAGACGCTGGGATCGTAGGCTTTTGAAGTCATCCGGATCTCTTGCGAAAACTGGGTAATTTCATTATCCAAATAGACGGCTGATGGCAATGCGCCGACGATGGCTGCCAGTGCAGGATCGTTAATTACCTGCGTGCCGAGGTAAGGACTGTTGACTGTCGTGCCGTCCTGGGTGCGATCAAATATACGCCTGAAATAACTGGTCACTGAGGTGATATCGCCGACATCGGTTCCGTAGTTGACGGTCAGACTTGGGACCGTTAACGTATCCTTGCCAGGCTCACGCACCAGTTTGGCTGTTTCATTATTGGGTAGTGGTGTGCCATCCGCCAGCTGCAGATACGACACATCAATATCACCGGAATTGACCTGCTGATAAAAAATGGACGGCGTGATCGTTAACTCTTTGGTCGGCGTCCACTTCAGTGCGATACGCGCGACCCGGTCATCTTCCCAGTTGATGCCATCGGCAATCACTGCTGCGGTGGTTGGATTGACCTGATTGATGTAGCCACTTTTGTGTGCAGTTTCCAAACCTATGCGCAAAGCCAGTTCATTCGGGATCAGGACCTGATTAAAAACTGCAGTCTCAGTGTTATTGACTCCGCCACCGGCAGTCGATGAGATATCGGTGGATATATTAGTCTGCTGCTCTTTCAGGTCCGGCTGGTTGCTGATAAATTTAACCGTGCCGCCCATAGAACTGGCGCCATACAAAGTGCCCTGTGGGCCACGCAAAACTTCTACGTGATCCAGATCAAAAAATTTAGGTTCGGCACTGCCCATGCTGTACAGATTGCCGACGGTCATTGACACGTCGTCCATGTAAATGCCGACAGTCGCCGAACCGGCAGTAGAACTGATGCCGCGCATTTCGATGTTGGATAATCCTGGCCCGTCACCGGCATTGCCGCCACCTCCACCGCCGGAAAACGAGATATTCGGAATCGAACGGGTAGCAGAAGCAAAATCATTGATATGTTGGGCTTCCAGTTCATCGCCGCCTATCACGGAAATACTCAGCGGCACTTTGCTCGCATCTTCTTTGCGTTTATTGGCTGTGATGATGACGGTCTGGATCTGGTCGCTGTTTTGTGGTGTCACCGATGATTGTGTGGCAGCGTCCGCTGGTGTGCTTACTGGAGCGACTGCAGGTGCGACGGCAAGTGCCGTAGTCGTTTGAGCCCATGCAGCCGAACTTAAACAACAAGTCGCGAGGGCAGAAGCAACTGCCGCCGCACAAATATGATTCCATTGCCGATGTCCCATAATTCACTATCTCCTGTTTTTTTATGTTGTTGAAAACCATGCTGCGCTTTGCGCAAAATTCGAATTGACTGTCTCCACGGTTTTGACTATCTCACTAAAAATTGGCAAAGGATATGTTGATACTCACAAAATAAATCGAAATTTATTGTGATAATATCCAAGAATGACACCTCCTAAACAATCTCCGGCAGACCTGCTGTCTGCGACGCCACTGGTTCGACTGTCCGACTGTATTCAGCTTATGCAGGCGGGTCTGGTGTACGCGAATCCGACCACCGACAATCTCGACCATCCGGTCTCCGGTGTGTTGCTTTACGACTCGCTCGATGAGTGGAGTAGCGTCAGTAACCTGATGATATTGGCTGTCGGCGTAACGCCAACTACCAAAGAATTTGAGCGCTTGCTGGTCCAGGCTGCGTCCACCAATGCAGCGGCGGTAGTCGTCAAGGCGCACGGTGCTGCAGTCGAAGAACTGCAGGCTGCATCGCTGCGCCACAAGCTGGCAATTATCGTTGCCGAAGACAACGCAGATTGGACCAACCTTGCAGTGCTGGCGCGCACCTCTGTGCTGGGTGCGGCGGCCGATACGGTTTCTGGTGCGCGTCTTGGCGATTTGTTCGCGTTCGCCAATTCGGTTGCCTCCATCACCAACGGCGCGGCCAGCATAGTTGATCCGGTCGGTCGCATCATCGGCTACTCGACTTTGCCGGGGCAGCCTATCGATGAGCAGCGGCGTATTTCTACGCTGGCATTGCAGGAAGCCACCAAGCCGGCCTTGGATAAGGATTTTAAAACCGTTTATGCATCCAGAAACGCGTGCCTGATCAAATCAGGCAAGGGACTATTCGATCGGCTGGCGTTGGCTGTGCGGGTCGGTGGCGAGCTGCTGGGATCAATTTGGGTAATCGATCCGGGGCCGGATAAACAAGAATTTGCGCTCTCTGCGCTCGACCGACTGGCGCCGCTGGCCGGCCTGCACATATTGCATGCGCGGACCTCATCCGACTTTGGCGAGCGCAGAAACGCTGATCAGATTCGTACGCTGTTGGAAGATCCGAAGCACGCATCGGTCGCGGCACTGCAACTCGGTATTGAAGCGCCCAAAGGGTTAACTGTTGCTGCGTTTTGTCTCACGCGACCGGATGCAGGCAATCTCGACGAAATGCGCGAATATCAACGGCTGCTGCATCTGGTGACGACTACCTGCAACGTCTATTTCAAAAGAGCGTACTGCGCGCTGATCGACTCCGTCGTTTACGCATTGCTGCCTTGCGGCGGACCGAATCCCGGCAAACTCCATCGCAAATTGGCAGCCGAAATTGCCGCATCTTCACAGGCCATCAGCTCGTACCCCGTCATGGTTGCAATAGGCGGCGTCGCCAAGGTGATCAGTGAGTTGCCGCGCTCTAAATCGGAAGCGATACAAACACTGCAGTTTCGTACCAGAGAGTGGGCGCTGATTGACAGCGGTGATAGCAACGCGAAAGCATCGCCGGTCGCACTGTTTGAAGAATATCGGACCAGATTGAGTTTGGTCGAGGTCGGAAAATATATCCGCCAACATAGATTGGACGAGGGTGATGATGTTGAAAAAATTCGTGCCTATGATGCAAAGAATCAGACCGATTATCTCGTCACATTGCAAGCCTATCTGGAATCTAACGCCAGCATCTCGGAGGTTGCC
>Ga0207047_1053_pt1 | contig 28338 bp, 27 predicted proteins | sample Alteio_BWMinCont_67_FD_153302 | JGI IMG/M metagenome (GOLD analysis project Ga0207047, IMG submission 153302) | Enriched cells from forest soil in Barre Woods Harvard Forest LTER site, Petersham, Massachusetts, United States -... | ecosystem: Environmental > Terrestrial > Soil > Temperate forest >...
GCTGGCCGGATTTTCTTTTTCGAGGGCGAAGATGTCGACGTTGAAGACGCCCTTGCCGTCGGGCCCGTTCTTCAAGAAATCGACGACCTTTTCGGCCTGCTCGGGGTAATTGTAGTACTGCGGGACGAGGGTGTTGCCGCCGAGCCAGCGGTGGGAGACCAACTTGCCGTCCTTGGCGCCGGGATCGTCCGCGTCACCGGTGAGGGTCTCGCGGGGCATGTGACAGGTCTGGCAGGTGGAAACGGTGTCCTTGCGATAGAAGGGAAGCGGCGACTGCTTGGTGAAGCTGGCGGCCTGCCATTCGTCGTAGAGCGAGATAGCGCGGAGGAACTTATAGTCGTCGAGGGTGGCGGGGATGGCGGCCTTGTGGCAGGCGGCGCAGAACTCGGCGGTCTGATAGAGCGGGCGCATCACGGCCTTGGAGTGGCGGTCAAGGTGGGCCAGGATTTCGGCGTCGGAGACGGCGCGGGTGATGGGAGCGCCGTTTTCCTCAACCAGCACTGCCGGGATGCCCATGACGTAGCTGCCGGTGCCTGTCGCGTCGGTCGACTCGATGGAATGGCAGGTGGAGCAGGTTACGCCTTCGTCCTCAAAGGGGCGCTGTTTGGGCATGCCCTGGGAGAGGTCGCCGGAGAGCAGCGCGACGGGGTTGTGGCATCCCTCGCAGTGACGGGCGAACTGCACGCCCTTTACGTCGATGAGCAAGTTCACGTTCTTGAGGTACCAGGGGGCGCGGAAGCTATTGGAATGAACGGATTGGCGCCACTGGTGGTAAGCCTCCTTGTGGCAATGGCCACAATACTCGGCGGTGTAGAAGCTTTTGGGGCTGAGGAACTGGCCGTTGGCCGAGGTGGCGTTCGAAGGTAGGAACGGGGACTGCTTGCCGAAGGCGTAGTTGTAGCGCCCGGCGACGGAATTATGGAAAGCGGTGGTGGGGCCGGTGACCTTGATGGCGGCGGTGTACGCAGCCGGAACATTCGCGGCGTCGGCGGGGGGGTGTTGACGATGGATTTGCGGTGTTTGGTGCGGAGGTCGGGGCTGCCGGAACGGTGGCGGCCGAGGTCCTTGAGTGGGCACACAGGGAAATGGCGGTCACGACTGCGATCGAGAGCCAAGGGCGGTGCGCATTCCGGAACATCGAGCGGTGTCAGCTCCCAGGGACGATCTCGGGGCCCAGCGGACGTGATTGGGGATGGCCGCGGGGACACTAGAAAGGTTACAAGGCAGAGTGGGAATTTGTCTCCATCGAAAGGTGGACGGGAAGGACACTTAAGCAATTGTCACAGGTGGGTAACCGGTTCAGCGAGGTACCCGGTACTGTCGTGATCAGGAGGCAGCCGAAGCCCAATGAAGAAACTGATGGCAATGACCCTGATCTTAGTCCTTGCGGCGGGGAACGCACCTGCATTGGACGTCAAGGGAATGGAAGCGACCTACACCAGCGGCACGGTCCCGGGCGTCCGGCTGGGAGTCGACGGCACCCTGGGGACAACTTCACCGACCGCTCTGGAGTTCCACTCCGGGTCTGGAGATTTCTCAGTCCCATACGCGGGAATTACGGCAGCGCGGTGCCGTGAGGAAAATCGGTTTCGACTTGGAGTACTTCCCGCGATCGCGGTCGGTTTGATAAAGGCGCGATCGAAGCGCCACTTGATGACGATCACCTGGAATGACGAACGAGGAGTTTCGCAGGCAGCTATTTTTGAGACCTCAAAGGTGAAATCCCAAGCGCTGCTGACCATTCTTCGCGTGAGGTCTCCCCAGATTTGTTCCATCAAGGGCGATTGCCTTGGGACGCTGCCGAATTGACCCGAAGTCAGGCTTAAAGAAGCCGCTGCCCACGGGCGGCGGTTTTGTTTTTACGCAGCGAATGGTTCACAAAGTGGGATGAATGGCGAAAAGCGGCACTTGTGATGTGCGTAAGCTCACATCGGTTTAGCAAAACGAAGCTCAAACTGTTAGCTTTGAATAGAAGGATCATGTTACCGGAAAATGCCCTCAAGTCCTTATTTTTCTCTGGCAGTACTGTTCTTTGCGGCCCTGGGATTCGGATTGGCACCCCTGGCGCTGGCGTGGCTGTGGGGACGGGTGTTTTCGCCAGCCAAGCCGAACGCGATCAAGAACGCAATTTACGAATGCGGGCTTGAATCGAAGGGCGACGCGTGGGTCCAATTCCGGTCAGCCTATTACCTTTACGCCATCATTTTCTTGATTTTCGACGTGGAAGCTGTTTTTCTGCTGCCGTTTGCGGTGGCGTTTACCGGGTTGGGCATGGCTGCCTGCCTTGCCATGGTGGTGTTCGTGCTGCTGTTGGTGGAGGGGCTGGCGTGGGCTTGGGCGAAGGGCGTGCTGACGTGGGCGTGAAGGCTGCCGGGGGCGGCCAGGCTAGCTTTTAGCCGGTGATCGGGCATGGGGACGGCTGCGTTCGTCATGGAATCGTTTGGACTCGCGCTGGTGGCGAGAGGTGCTGGAAGAGCTAGAAGCCAGGAGCTGGAAGCTGGCGGCTCAAACGGAGTTTGAATGGCGGCTGATCAGGACTTGAAGATCGAATTGGGGAAACAGGGCGTCTTCGTCACGACCATCGAGGAGTTGTACAACTGGGGTCGTCGGAGCTCGGTGTGGCCGATGCAGTTCGGGTTGGCGTGCTGCGCGATTGAAATGATAGCGACCACCATGGCGCGTTATGATCTGGCGCGGTTTGGTGCAGAGGTGTTTCGACCGTCGCCGCGGCAGGCGGACCTGATGATCATCTCCGGTACCGTAACTAAGAAGATGGCGCCCCAGGTGGTCCGGCTCTACAACCAGATGGCCGAGCCCAAGTACGTGATTGCGATGGGCGCTTGCGCCATTTCAGGCGGGCCGTTCAAGCAGGGCTATAACGTGCTGAAGGGAATTGACCGCTATATTCCGGTGGACGTGCACATTCCGGGGTGCCCGCCGCGGCCAGAAGCGCTGCTGCAAGCGTTCATGACGCTTCAGAAGAAGATTGACGGGCAGAGTTTGACCGGCGCGGACAGGCCGCGGCATTTGAACGCGGAGACGAACTGCGAGTTTCCCGTGCCGGCGCAGGGCGACCATGACCTGGAGCCGCCATCCAATCGGCTGGTTTGGCCGCTGCCGGCGGTGACCAAGTAAGTGAACAGGGGACAGTGAACAGTTGAAGACGGCTGAAGAGACAAAGGCGGCGATTGAGGCGGCGGTGCCGGGTGCGGGCGTGACGATTGTTCCGAATCCCAGCCCGAGCGCGCAGCACTCGCTGCGGCTGGACCCGAGCCATGCGATTGCGGTGGCGAAGTTCCTGCGCGACGACGAGGAGCTTTCGCTGGATTTCCTGTCGAATGTGACCGGCGTGGACTACCTGGACAAAGAGATTGCCGAGAAGGTGAAGGTGACGCGGCAGGTTGCGAAGACCGTTGACGGTGTGGAGCAGATGGTGGAGGAGACCGTCGAGGAGACGCGCAAGCATGTCGAGCCGGGCTACCTTGAAGCCGTGTATCACCTGTTTTCGATGAAGAAGAAACACGGGCCGGTGGTGCTTCGAATGCGGACGGCGAACCGGACCGACAAGGTGGAACTGCCGTCTTTTACACCAATCTGGCGGTCTGCCGAGTTTCAGGAGCGCGAGATATTCTATTTGTACGGGATTGTGTTTACCGGGCATCCTGACCTGCGCCGGCTGCTGATGTGGCCTGAATTCAAAGACCATCCGATGCGCAAGGACTACCTGGAGCCAGACGACTTTGACTACGAGCCGACCGCGCACGACAAGGTGCTGGAGCGGGCGAAGGTCCATCAGGGTTCCTCTGGCGGCCAGCAGGGTGCGGAGGCCGCGCGATGAAGACGGCTGAGACGACTCCGGGTTTTGCCGTGCAGAAGGCGCCTCACGTGGAAGGGTGGAACCGTCCCCCGATCGTTGCACCGGATGGGGAAGGCGAGCTGCTGGAATTATCGATGGGTCCGCATCACCCGTCGACGCACGGCGTGTTTCGCATGGACGTGGCTCTGGATGGCGAGCGGGTGATCCGGCTCAAGCCGGTCTTCGGTTACCTGCACCGCAACCATGAGCAGATTGCGGAGACGACCAGCTACCTGTCGATGATGCCGTACACGGACCGGCTGGATTACTTCTGTTCGCTGTCGAATAACTGGGCGTATGCGCTGGCGGTGGAGAAGCTGGTGGGGCAGGCGGTTCCGGAGCGCGCGGAGTACATTCGAGTGATTCTGGCGGAGCTGACACGGGTGCAGAATCATGCGTCGGCGATCGGATTTCTGATCCAGGAGATGGGCGCGAGCGGAACGCCGCTGATGTATGCGTTCAAGGAGCGCGAGAAGATTCTCGATCTCTTTGAGAGCCTCACGGGGTCGCGCATGATGTGCAACTACATGCGCTTCGGCGGGTGCCGCGTGGATGTTTCGGCGGCATGGCTTGATGCGGCGCGCAAGGTGGTGGCGGGGCTGCCCCACTTCATTGATGAGTACGAGGCGCTGCTCACGGGGAATGAAATCCTGATGGCGCGGACCCAGGGCGTGGGCGTACTGAAACCGGAGCTTGCGGTGAACGCCGGCATTACCGGACCGATGCTGCGCGGGTCGGGCGTGAACTACGACATTCGCAAGGTGGATCACTACGGCATCTACGACCGATTCAAGTTCCGCGTGCCGCTGGGCGATCATGGGGACATCTACGACCGCTACATGGTGCGCGTGCTGGAGATGCGCGAGTCCATCGGAATCCTGGAGCAGGCGCTGAAAGAAATTCCCGGCGGCCCGGTGATGGATGCGAAGGCCAAGATTCGAGGATTCAAACCCAAGCCGGGCGAGGCATACGGGCGGATTGAAGCGCCGAAGGGCGAGCTTGGTTTTTACCTGATCAGCGACGGCGGCAATGGTCCGTACCGGTTCCGCGTGCGGCCGCCAAGTTTGATCAACCTGACGGTTCTTGAAGACATGTGCCTGGGGCACAACGTAGCCGACGTGGTGCTGATTTTTGGAAGTGTGGATATTGTGCTCGGCGAGGTCGACCGATAGCGTTGGAGCGCGTAGCCCGTAGCTTGAAGTTGCCTGAGATGGCACTTAGCTACTGACTTCTGGCTACTGGCCACAAGCTGTTTTGAGGAGCTTTGCATTGCTGGGTGAAGGCATACTGAAGGGGCTGGGCGAGACGGCGAAGAATTTTGCCGGCAGCTTTGTCTCCAAGGAACGGATGACGACGGTGGAGTATCCGGAGGAGCGGCTGCCCCTGCCGGAGGCTTCGCGCAACTTTCCGTTTCTGGTGTACGACGGGGGTGATTGGGAAGCGGGGCTGCGCTGCGTGGCATGCCAGATCTGCGAAAAGGAGTGCCCGCCCAAGTGCATTTACATCGACAAGAGCAAGGACAAGAAGCCGGATCACGTTGGGAAGCTGCAGATTTACCCGGCGAAGTTCGACATTGATATTTCGGTCTGCATGAGCTGCCAGATTTGCGTTGAGGTGTGCCCGTTCGAAGCCATCAAGATGGATTCGGAATACGAACTGGCGACCGAGGATCGCTTTGGCGGGTTGCTGCTTGATCGCCACCAACTCGCCAAGTCGAACGAGTACTATCACAAGATTCATCCGACCGAAGCAGCAGAGGTGGATGCGCGCCTGGCGGAGGAAAAGGTGAAGGCTGATGCCAAAGCCAAGGCCGCGGCGGCAGCGCCCAAACCCGCCGCGATCCCTGCTGCCGCGGCCCCTCGATCTGCGGAGTCCATCCCGGCCGCGCCCGCGGCGCCTCCGAAAGAAGGAGAGGCCAGCTAGACAATGGTCACCACGCTCGATCAGATCTTTGTCGCTCTCAAGCTTTGGATCGTGGGCCTGTTGCCCGCCGCTCTGCAGCCCACTGCGGGCGTGCTGTTAAGCGTGGTGGCGATCATTGCCACATTTCCCGCGCTGTTTGCCATTGCAGTCTTATTGGAGCGCAAGGGACTGGGGCGCATGCAGAATCGAATCGGCCCCAATCGCGTTGGTCCCCTGGGGATTCTTCAGCCAGTGGCTGACGGCCTCAAATCGCTCACCAAGGAAGATATTGTTCCATTCAGCGCGGACGCCGCGGTGCATTTTATGGCGCCAGTGGTGCTGGTTGTGGTGGTGTTCATGGGGTTCGCCGTGCTGCCCATGGGCCGCAACATGACGCTGGTTCATATGGATTCGGCGCTGCTGTTTTACTTCGCGATGGGGGCGTGCACGGAACTGTCGATCTTCATGGCTGGTTGGGCAAGCCGTAACAAGTACTCGCTGTTAGGCGCGATGCGCGCAGTGGCGCAGATGATCAGCTACGAAGTGCCGATGCTGATGTCGAGCGTGACCGTGGTGATGATTACTGGCTCACTTTCGCTGGACAAGATTGTGGAGGCGCAGAACCATTACACCTGGGGATTGCCGCACTGGTACATTTTCACGCCGTGGGGGCTGGCCGCGTTTCTGATGTTCGCGATTGCGGCCACGGCGGAGACGAATCGCTCGCCATTCGATTTGCCAGAGGGCGAATCGGAACTGGTTGCGGGATACTTCACCGAGTATTCGGGCTTCAAGTTCGCTGAATTCTTCCTTGGCGAGTATGTGGGCATGCTGTCGATCTCAGGGCTCGGAACCACGTTGTTTTTGGGCGGGTGGTCGGCGCCGCTGGAGATCTTGGGGTTCATGCCATCGTGGTTCTGGTTCTTCTCGAAGATCATGATGGGGATTTGTGTGTTCATCTGGCTGCGCGGAACGCTGCCGCGATTGCGCCAGGATCAGCTGATGAACTTCGCTTGGAAATTCGTGCTGCCGATGACACTGCTCAATGTTTTCGTGGTTGGGTTGTGGCGCTTTCTGGGCGAAGGTTGGATGCGCTGGGTGGGCTGCTCGGCGATCCTGCTTCTGGCATACGTGACAGTGGGCCGCGCGGAGATGAACAGGAAGCACTATGGTCCGAGGAGCTATCGTTATGCGGAGTAAATGCTGCCTGAACGCTCGCGAAGGGATGGGCCGGCCATGACGATCGTGTTCTGGATACTGGCCGCGCTTACGGTCTCTGGCGGGTTGGCGACGGTGTTGCTGAAGAATACGGTGCACTGCGCGCTGGCGGTTACTGGCGCATTTGCGGGCCTCGCGCTGATGTTTTTGCAACTCGACGCACAGTTTGCAGGATTTGCGCAGATCCTTGTCTACATTGGCGCGGTGGCGATCCTGGTGGTGTTCGCCATTCTGCTTACGCGCGGTTCGGAGACCCCCAAGGGCGGAATCTTCAGCCACACGTGGTTGGCGGGTTTGTGCCTTGCAGCCGCGGTGTTCGCTGTCCTGGGCTGGGCGGTGTTGAGCAGCCAGCACGCCCTTCCGCTCGAGGCGGGTTCACCGGTGGTTTCAGTGATGGACATTGGCAATGCGCTGATGAGCCGCTACGTGTTGCCGCTGGAGATTGTGGCGCTTCTGCTGACGGCGGCGATGATAGGCGCGGTGATTGTGGCCATGCACGAGAAGGGGGACCTGAAGTGACGCCCCTCGCAGGTTACCTTCTGGTGGCGGCACTGGTGTTTTCGATCGGGTTGGCCGGAGCGCTGACGCGGCGCAACGCGATCCTGGTGCTGATCGGGATTGAACTGATGCTGAATGCGGCGAATCTGAATTTGATTGCGTTCTGGCGTTATGGGCCGCATCCGGAAGCTCTGACGGGAATGATGTTTGCGGTGTTCTCAATCGCGGTGGCTGCCGCAGAGGCGGCGGTTGGATTGGGTCTTGTGATTTCGATTTACCGACACGCGCACACGACGGATTTGGACGAGATGAACAGGATGAAAGGGTGAGCCGGTGATGCAAGAGGCACTTCAGTTCACTCCGCAAGTTGCTGCTTCGTCAATTGCGCAGATTCTGTGGCTCATTCCCGCAGGGCCGATGGTGATGTCGGGCGTCATCGCGCTACTCAGGCAGCGGCGCCGCACGCTGGCTTCCACGCTGGCGATCGGGTCGCTTGCATTTTCTCTTTTGCTGGCCTTGGCAGCGTTCGGTCACGTGCTGTCTGGATGGATGAGCGGCCACGCGGTTCGCGAGACCGTGAAGATCACCTGGATACAGGTGGGCAATTCGACGGTTGATCTTGGTTGGGTGCTCGATCCGCTCTCGGCGGTGATGCTGGTGATGGTCACATTCGTCGGGCTGCTGATCTTTATATACTCGGTCGGCTACATGGCGCACGATGAGAACTTCACGCGCTTCTTCTGCTTCCTGTCCCTGTTTGCGGGGGCGATGCTGGGCGTGGTGATCGCCAATAGCCTGTTGCTGCTGTTCATGTGCTGGGAACTCGTGGGCCTGACGTCGTACTTGCTGATCGGGTTCTGGTATCAGAAGCCATCGGCTGCGGCTGCGGCGAAGAAGGCGTTTCTCACTACGCGCATCGGCGATGTCTTCTTTCTGCTGGGAATCGTGTGGCTGTTCGCGCAGACGGGCACGCTGCTGTTCTACAACAACGGCGCGGGTTCGATGGAGCCAGCGGCACTTGTTGGCCTGCTCGCCGCGCCGGCTGGTTGGGGATTGAGCGCCGCAGGTGCGATTGCGCTGCTGATCTTTGCTGGCGCGGCGGGCAAGAGCGGCCAGCTGCCGCTGCATGTGTGGCTGCCAGATGCGATGGAAGGCCCAACGCCGGTGTCGGCGTTGATCCACGCGGCAACGATGGTGGCAGCGGGTGTGTATCTTGTTGCGCGCGTGTTTCCGCTGATGCAGGCCGGTGCGCCGATGGGCGGCTCCAATACGGCGCTCACGGTGGTGACGTGGGTGGGTGCATCGACGGCCGTCTTCGCCGCGTTGATCGCCGTCGCGCAGAACGACATCAAGCGGATCCTGGCCTACTCGACTGTCTCGCAACTCGGTTACATGATGGCGGGGCTTGGACTGGGCGGCGTGGCGGTGGGCATGTTCCACCTGATTACGCATGCGTTCTTCAAGGCGCTGCTGTTCATGGGCGCGGGTTCGGTGATTCACGGATGCCACGAAGAGCAGGATGTGCGCAACATGGGCGGGCTGTGGAAGAAGATGCCAGCCACCTTCGCGACTTATGCGATAGGCATGCTCGCGCTCAGCGGGTTTCCGCTGTTTTTCTCGGGCTTCTGGAGCAAGGACGCGATTCTGGAGTCGGCGCACAACTGGCATTCGGGCAAGGGCCCTTATTTCATGCTGGTATTCGGCGCGCTGCTGACTGCTTTCTACATGACGCGCCAGGTCAGCTACGTCTTCTTCGGCAAGTGGCGCGGCCATGGACATGCGCACGAGAGCCCGCGGGTGATGACCGTTCCTCTGGCGCTCCTGGCGTTCTTCGCGATTGCGCTTGGGGTGCTGGGCACGCCAGCGTGGCCGTGGTTCCGGAGCTTTCTTACGGACAAGCCTGCGGCGTTTGAATGGGCTGGCTTCAACGAACCGGGCCTGATTCAGCTGATGGCAACTTCGACGCTGGTAGTTTTTGTTGGCCTGGGGCTTGGCTGGCTCCTTTACGGCAATCGATCGCCCAAACCCGAAGAAGCGGACGTGCTCGAAAAGGCGGTGCCGCCGATTTGGAGCGTACTGCACAACCGGCTATACGTGGACGAGCTTTATGGCGGGACGGTGATTGCGTTCTATGCATGGTGGGCGCGCGTGGCCGACTGGCTCGATCGCCGCGTGTGGGGCGGGATGGTTGCCGCGGTCACGGGCTTGTTCTCGCTGTGGGCCAAGTTGAATCGCTTTCTCGACACGAATTGGGTGGATGGCACGTTTGACAAGGGCTGCGAAGAGCTTTCTGCTGGCGGCGGCCTGGTGGCGCGGGTGCAATCGGGTCGCGTGCAAACCTACTTGCGGCTGCTGGCTCTGGCTGTTGTGGTGCTGGCCGCGATCCTGATCTGGAGCAGCCGCGGATGAACGGAATTCCTATACTCACGCTCGTGACCGCGTTGCCTGTAGCGGGAGCCATCATTTCGCTATGGTCCGGCAAGCATGCCCGCGGCATTGCGATGATCACGGCGCTCATTGTGCTCGGCGTTTCGCTGATGGTGTGGATGCGGATCCCGGCGGATGGCAGCATCGGACTGCTGGAGCGCGCCGCGTGGGCGCCATCGCTTGGCATTGAGTATCACCTCGGCGTCGACGGGCTGGGCGCATTGATGCTGGTGCTCTCCGCCGTGGTCACGCTGATGTCGCTGGACGCGGCGCATCGCGTGCACCGGCAGCCGGGGCTCTACTTCGCGCTGGTGCTCTTGCTCGAAGCCGGGCTGTTCGGGACGTTCACGGCACTGAATTTCTATCACTGGTTCCTCTACTGGGAACTGAGCCTGATTCCGGCGTTCTTTCTCATCAAACTGTGGGGAGGCCCGAAGCGCGGACCCGCGGCAACCCAGTTTTTTGTTTACACCATGGCTGGATCCGTGGGCCTGCTCGTCGCATTCCTGGCGGTGTTTCTGGCCACGGGCAGCATGGATTTCACGCACCTCGGCCTCATGGCTTCGACGGGCGAACTGGAGCAGGCGGTGACGGCGCACCTGGGGCCGGTGATGATGTGGCTTGCCGTCGGCGTCCTTGCCGGATTCGCGGTGAAGGTGCCGCTGATGCCGTTCCACACTTGGCTGCCGGCGGCATACTCTGAAGCGCCTTCGCCGGTGACCATGCTGTTGACCGGTACCATGTCAAAGATGGGCGTGTACGGATTGCTGCGCATTGCGTTGCCGCTATTCGGACACGAGATCGCGCAGATTCGTACACCACTATTGGTGCTGGCGGTGGCGACGGTGGTGATGGGTGCGTGGGCAGCGGCGGCGCAGAAGGACCTGAAGCGCGTGTTTGCGTACTCGTCAGTGAATCACCTGGGCTACTGCCAACTTGGTATTTTTGCGCTGGCGATTCCCGCGACCGGCGCTGCGATGCAGGCGAGCCAGGCGGCGGCGCTGAACGGCGTGATCCTGCAGATGTTCAATCACGGCATCACAGCGGCGGCGCTGTTCTGGTTTATCGCCATGATTCAGCACCGGAGCGACGGGATGAGGGGCATCGACGACTTCGGGGGACTCCGAAAGCCGGCGCCGGTGTTTGCAGGCTTGATGGGATTTGCGTTGTTCTCGTCGCTGGGGTTGCCGGGACTGAATGGTTTCGTAGGCGAATTTCTGATCTTTCGCGGCGTGTTCCCGCTGGCGTGGGTAGCGGCAACTGTTTCGGTGCTTGGCCTGCTTGTTACAGCAGCCGTCATTCTAACGGTGATTCAGAAGGTGTTTACCGGACCGGTGCCGGAGCGTTGGGCAGCCTTCCCCGATCTGCACGGCGGTGAGCTGCTGGCGATGGCGCCGGTCATCGGCCTCATGATTCTCATTGGCCTTGTGCCCCAACTGATTGTAGACAGCGTGAACCCCACGGTGGTGAACCTGCTGGCGCACTGGAGATTTTGATGAGCGATTCTCCGTTGCACTCGACTTATCTGGCTTCCTCAGGTGTGGTTTTCTCCTGGAGTCGAAAACACGGGGTCCCCACGGACAGGTCTTCGTCCGCGGGGTGGCAACCACTTTACCTGGTCGGCTTCGGCCAAGAACCCAACGGAGAATCGCTGTAGTGTTGGCGTGGACGATCTATCTCTCGTTTGCCGGAGCTCTCGCCGAGGCGCTGCTGCCCAAGGGCAGAGCGGGGGTGGCTCGCGGGTTGGCGCTGATCATTGCGATCGTGGGCCTGGGAATCGCCATCGCGGGATTCGCTGCCGGCGCGGGCCAGGGCCGCATGATTATTGTCGACCTGCCATGGGTGCCGTCGATGGGCATTCGCTTCATCCTGGCGGCGGACGGAATCAGCCGTGTGCTGGTGCTGCTCACGGGGCTTGCGGCGGTTGCGGGGGTTCTCTTCAGTTGGAATATCGAGCTGCGCACGAATGAGTTCTTCGCGTTCTTCCTGGCGCTGATTGGTGGCGTGTACGGCGTCTTTCTCAGCTTCGATCTGTTTCTACTTTTCGCCTTTTACGAGATTGCGATTGTGCCGAAGTATTTCCTGATCGCGATCTGGGGTTCGACGCGGCGCGAATACGCGGCCATGAAGCTGGCGCTCTACTCCTTTGTTGGTTCGGCGATGGTGCTCATTGGATTGCTGGCCGCGTATGCCACGTCCGGCAGCCACTCCACCGGCTTGATCGATCTTGCGCATGCGGGTCTCTCTGTTCCGTTTCAGTTGTGGGCCTTCCCGCTCACTTTCGTTGGGTTTGCAATTCTCGCCGGCATGTGGCCATTCCACACCTGGGCGCCGACTGGTCACGTTGCCGCGCCAACCGCTGCATCCATGCTCCTTGCCGGCGTGGTGATGAAGCTGGGTGCGTACGGATGCTTGCGCGTAGCGATGTCGCTGTTTCCGCATGGGATGGATCCATGGGGATTTTCGTTCATCGGGATCGGATCGTGGCGTGAAGTCTTTGCCGTGCTCGCTGTGATCGGCATCATCTACGGCGCGCTGGTGGCGCTGGTCCAGACTGATTTCAAGTTCGTCATCGGTTACTCCAGCGTGAGCCACATGGGATTCGTCCTCCTGGGCCTGATGACGCTGAATCAGATTGGCGTCGCGGGCGCGGTGCTGCAGATGTTTTCGCACGGGGTGCTGGCGGGGCTGCTGTTCGCGGTGGTGGGGCGCATTGTTTACGAGCGCACGCACACTCGGCAGTTGGCGGAACTTGAGCTCATGCACCTGTCGAGGCGCATGCCGTTCGCGGCATGGGGATTCGTGATCGCGGGAATGGCCTCGATGGGATTGCCAGGCTTTTCAGGATTTGTGGCTGAACTTGAAGTGCTGGTCGGGTCGTGGAAGGCCGATCCGTGGTGGACGACCGCGGCCGGAGTGGGCATCGTGATCGGCGTGGCGTACACTTGGCGCGCCTTGCAGAAGGCCTTCTTCAGCGATGCGCCCCATACGCATCATTCGCACGGCGATGAGCATGGGCATGCATTTGCGGCGATCACCTGGCCCGAAGTAGCCGGGTTCGGCCTGTTAGCGGCCTCCAGTCTGGCCATTGGCTTGTACCCAAGAATTCTGCTCGACACCATTGAACCGGCGGTGAAGACGCTGCTTGCGGGAGGGGGACGATGAACTACGCAGACCTCTTCCACATCACGCTTCCGGAAACGGCGCTCGAAGTCGCAGCACTGCTGGCACTGTTGGCTGATTTGGTGTTTCTCCGCAAAGCGGCGCTGGGGGTTCGGACTGCATCCGCGACCGCCCTTGCGGTCCTGGGATGCGGAGCATCGTTGTGGGCCGTGCAGGTGCAAGGGAACGGCAGCCTCACAGCAAATGGCAACGTTGACTCGCTCTTGCTGATCACGGGGGGCTACACGGCCGTAGCGCAGATCGCTGTGCTGGTGCTGACGGCGGTGACACTATTGCTTTTGATCGATGCGGATTTCACGCGGCATGTGGGCGAGTTTGTGGCCGTGGTGCTGATGTCCGCCACGGGCGGCCTGTTGATTGCCGGCGCGCAGGACCTGCTGGTGATTTTTACCGGGCTCGAATTGTTGAGCCTGGGGCTTTACATTCTGACCGCGTTTGCCAAGCGTTCCGGCAGGAGCGCTGAAGCGGCTCTGAAATATTACCTCTTTGGCGGCATGTCGGCGGCGTTCCTCCTTTTCGGCTTCAGCCTCTTGTATGGAATCACCGGGTCGACCAACCTGCACCAGATTGCGCTGATGAGCATAGGGATGAGCGCCGCCGGCGCTGCGCCGCTTTTGTATGTCGCGCTTGTAATGGTCGCTGCCGGGTTGGGGTTCAAGGTGGCCGCAGTGCCGTTTCAGCTGTGGGCGCCGGATACCTACGAAGGGGCGCCCGCGCCGGCTGCGGCATTTATTGCTTCGGTTTCAAAGGTGGCCAGCTTCGCCCTGTTGATCTCGGTGAGTACGGCGATCGTGAATGTGTTCGGCAACGCCCACCATGTGGGCTTCGTGGTTGCCGGACCCGCGCCCTTGCCTCGGTATCTGGGAAGCCAGGCTCCGTGGTCTCTGATTCTCGCCATCATGGCTGCGTCCTCCATGCTGGTTGGCAATCTGGCAGCCCTGGCGCAAATCAGCGTGCGGAGATTGCTGGCCTATTCGGCGATTGCTCATGCGGGCTACATGCTGCTGGCGCTCGCTTACTTCTCGCATTCGTCCCGCAGTGCAAGCGCTTTGCTGTACTACATCGTTACCTACGGTGTGACGACGATCGGCGCATTCGGCGTGATTGGTGTGGTGGAGCGAGCCACCGGCAGCGATCGGATGGATGCGTTCCTGGGGCTTCGGAAACAAAATCCAATGCTTGCCGCGGTTCTGCTGGTGCTGTTCCTGTCCCTGGCAGGTATTCCTCCTCTGGTGGGGTTCTGGGCCAAATTCAACCTCTTCGCAGCGGTATTGAGCGTTTCAGCTGGAGTCGTTCCATTCACGCTTGTGGCTCTGGCCGTGGCCATGAGCGCGGTATCGCTCTATTACTATCTCCAGGTGCTGAAGCGCGCTTACGTGATGCCTGCGACGGACGATTCGCCCATTCGTGTGCACCCGGTGACGATGCTGGTGCTCTTGCTGATTGGGGCAGCGGTGGTGGTTATGGGCTGCTTCCCGGGCTTGCTTCAGGATTGGATTGCGAGCTACTATCCGGCCACTTAAATTCGCGGGACAATTTCAGATCCAATCGAAAACGGCGCGGCCCGCGAGCCGCGCCGTTTTCGATTGCTTAGTTTCGTTCTAGAACAAGTTCCAGAGCGACTGGTTGTAGACGGCGTGATGGAACTGAACTTCGCAGGACTTGACGAAGGTGCCGAGTTCGCGGGGGCAGCGGTCGGCCGCAGCCTGCTTCAAGTCGGCGTAGCGTCCCTGCACGTCGCTACCGAGGATTTCGGCGATCCACTGGGAGGCCTTGAATTCTTCGATGGCAGGTTGGATGTGGTCGGGCAAGTAGCGCTGAGCCTGGCGGAGGTTGTCGATCTTGGACAGGGGCCCCTCGAGGCCTGTCTTGAAGATTGAATACATCGTGAGGTAAGGATTGGCGTCAGGCGCGACAGAGCGAACCTCGACGCGCATGGAGCGGGAGTTGCCGATGGGCACGCGCACCATGGAGCCGCGATCGGTGGCAGAGGCCTTGATCTGGTTTGGGGCTTCAAAGTGAGGATCGAGGCGGCGATAGGCATTCACGCTGGGATTCAAGATGAGGCAGATGTCGAGAGCGCTGGTGAGAATGCGGTCGATGAAATCCCAGCCGGCTTTGGAGAGCTGTTCCTCGCCCTTTTCATCCCAGAACTGATTGACCTTGTTCTTGGAGACGGAGACGTTTGTGTGCATCCCGCTGCCATTTACACCCACGACGGGCTTAGGCAGGAAGCATGCCGTGAACCCCATGTTGTTGGCGATCTGACGGGTGAGTAGCTTATAGAGCTGGATCTGATCGGCGGCCGCGACGACTTCACCGTAGCTATAGTTGATTTCGAACTGGCTGGGCGCGACTTCAGGGTGATCTTTCTCGTTCTGGAAGCCCATGGCGCGCTGCACTTCCGCCGACGTATCGATGAACTGGCGAAGCGGGTCGAGCGGAAGGACGTGGAAGTATCCGCCGGTATTGATGAACTCGAACTTACCCGTTTCGTGAAAGCGCTGCTCGGCGTCGCGGCCAGCGAAGAGGAAGCCCTCGATTTCATTGGCTGCGTTCATGGTGTAGCCCTTTTCCTTAAAGAGCTTTTCGGAATAGGTTCTAAGCACGCCGCGAAGGTCGCCAGAATAGGCGGTACCGTCCTTGTCGATGACGTTGCCGAAGACCAGCACCTTGCCGTTGCCGAACACGTCGGCAGGGACCCAGTAGAAGGCGCTCCAGTCGATTCCCAGGCGCAGGTCGCTTTCTTTCTGCGCGGTGAATCCGCGAATTGACGAGCCGTCAAAGGTGAGGTTTTCGTAGGCGCCCAGCAGGAACTTCTTATCGTAGTCCAGCAGGTGCAGGCGGCCCTCAAGATCGCTGAACAGTACGGTTACGGCCTTGATTCGTTTCTCATCCTTGAGGTACTTCAGACGCTTGTCGCGGATCTCGTCGATCGGCACGCGGTTCAGGCGGTCGGTCTTGGCTTGCAGGTTGAGCTCTTCCAACTCTTCATACGAGAGCGCCAGAAAATTTCGGTACTCTGTCGACATGTTTCTCCTCTTCGGCTTTCTCGTGGGTGGTCGCTTCCTGCCAGTCGCGCTCATTCACAGCAGTTCGCAGGTGCCGCACCGGGAAGCCACATGTGGAAAACGGCACTTTCGCGATGGAGATGTCACTTTCCCCGGCTTCGGGAAGGGTATATGAACTGAGACACCGCCCGGCGGCATGGAATCGACTTTCGCCACTACAAGAAATTCTATAAGGACAGGCCGGCAGGGGAGGCGAACCTTCAGAGTTCGCCTCCCCCCGACAACCAGGCCGTTTGGGCCAGCGGTTCGGGTGTTGTCGGTCAACTGAAAACGTAGTTTTTTGAACATTTGCCGGTGCAGGACAGCTTGATATCGTCTGCGCCGAAGGCGCAATAATCGGTCGATCATCCGAACTTCGAGGTATGGTGGTCGCCAATGAACAGTACGGTTGGTTCTACCGGCACTCTTGGGAACCAATTTCCGCCCCCCCCCCCAACTCTTACAATTGCCGTACAAGACTGAATCACCGTCCTCTTGCCGGCCTCCCGCCAGCCCTATGATCCAGACCCACGGCTGTACATCCAAAACCCATACGAACATTTCAATGCCCATAAGACCAGCTGCAGTGGATCGGTTTAGTCCAATCCATTTTTGACCCACCGGTGCGGGCCGGATTTCTCGTCTCGCCAAGTTCACGCTCACGCTCACGCTCACGCACCGCTGGGCTAAAAATGCTCTGCAATGTGAAGCGTTGCGTTTATTTCGTTTATTTCGTATACTTCCTTTAGCCTTTGAGGAGCGTAAACCTCCTCCGTCCTTCAGGGGAGCGGGAGGATGTCAAATCGAATTGGGAGGATTCTATGGCGACCTCCGCACTTGACTCCGTTTCCCTTCCAGCCTCGCAGGAAAAACAGGTACACGCCCTTCACGAACTGCTGCGGCGTGAAGGCAGGGCTCGCCTGATTGGCAGGGGTGGAGAGCCGGCTATCGATTTGCCGGACGCCGTCTATGAGTTGCTTTTGCGCATTTTGGACGGTATGCAGCAGGGGAAAGCCATCTCCATTGTTCCGGTCATGCAGGACTTGACGACGCAGCAGGCCGCGGCTCTTTTGGGGGTGTCTCGGCCCTTCTTCGTAAAATTGCTCGAATCTGGCGCCCTGCCTTTCCACCTTACCGGCACGCACCGTCGCGTGTATCTCAATGATCTCTTGGCCTACAAAGAACAACGCGATCGGGAACGTCGTGAGGCTCTCGATCAAATGGCCAAGGAAGCCGAGGATCTGGGCCTGTACGGTAAGGTGTTGTTGCCAGGCGAATGAGTTCCGATTTTCAGAGCATCCTCGACGCATGCGTCTTGGTCAATGCGGCTCTCCGCGATACGCTGCTGCGCCTCGCGGAGCCTCCCTGTTCTCTCTACCTCCCGCGGTGGTCGAAGGACATTATCGAAGAAACCAAACGGACCCTCGAAACCAAGCTGGGGCTGACTTCGGCACAAACGACGCACCTGGTTCATCAAATGGAAATTCACTTCGCGGATGCCTGGGTGGAGGGCTTCGGCCAAATCATCCCTGCAATGGCCAACCATCCCAAAGACCGGCATGTTCTCGCCGCCGGTGTGGTCTGGGGTGCGCAGACCATCGTTACGTTTAACCTCAAGGATTATCCGGCAGACGCTCTGGCCCCCTGGAATGTCGCGGCACAAGCCCAGATGAATTCCTGATCCATCAATACCATTTGGACCCCAAGGCGGTTTTCGCGGTCGTTCGAGAACAAGCGGAACAGCATGGCGGGTGGGAACGGTTGATGCACATACACAGCAGGGCCGTTCCCGAGTTCGTGTCTCTGCTCCGCAGGCACGATCCAAAAGCATCGGGTAATACTTCCTCTTAAGCATCCCACCAACTACGGCCAGTTTCCGATAGATCAAGAGCGGGCTTCGAGCACTACGTGCAGATATGTAGTGCCTTAGCAATGCACAGTGCGCTAGATTTGCTCTACCCCCGGGAGTTTGGAGGCTTTATGCTGCGACTTAAAGACGAGACTCTGTCTATTCGTATCTCATCTGAAATCAAACAGATACTGCGTCGAGCTGCAGTGCGTGAGCATCGTTCTGTGGCGTCAACGGTTGAAGTGCTTGTGCTTGCGATATGCGCGTAAACACGATCTTGAGGCGGACACTTGCCAGACAAGACCAAGCGCAGCCGAGACCTGAGCTGAAATGCAGAGGACCACAATGGAAAGGCGTCAGCTCAGCGAACGCGACATCTGCACGAAATTCATCACTCCGGCCACCGAGCAGGTTGGGCGGGACATCGCGATTCAAGTTCGCGAGGAGTTTCCTCTCACCAAGGGGCGCATCATTGTGCGTGGCAAACTGCACACTCGCGGGCAATTCAAGCGCGCCGACTATGTACTGTTCCACAAACCCAATATACCCATTGCGGTTATCGAAGCTAAGGACAACTCACATAGCGTAGCCGATGGCATGCAGCAGGCGCTCAGCTATGCTGAGTTGCTGCAAGTTCCTTTCGCATTCAGCAGCAACGGTGATGGTTTTCTCTTCCACAACAAGATCGCCAAGGACGGGGTGATTGAGCGCGAGTTGGACCTGCACGAACTTCCCACTTCGGCGATGCTTTAGGAATGGTGGGCAGAACATCAGGGATTTACCCCGCAACAAAGAGACCTCCTCACCCAGGACTATACGTCCGCGCCTAAGTAAAGGGACATGTGCCTAAACTGAATGGCTGCTTTTACGGAGCTTTCGCTTCGCGTGATGTCCCCGTGGTAATGCGCGGATGTATATCACAGCGACGGGAGCAGCAAGACGCCTCGCTACTACCAGATACTAGCCATTAACAAAACCACCGAGGCAATTGCCACGGGACAGAAGCTCATTCTATTTAAGTCAGAGGAGCTAAAGAACAACTTCCTTAATCGGAAGATGTTCGCGCTCTTTGACTTTGATGAGGCATATAACGACTGGAAGAGTCTCTGCAAGGGATGCGATGATGTGGTTACTGATCTACTTTCAGGTTTGGCAAAACGACTCAAGTACGCGCACCACTATGCGTTACTTCTGCCCGTCCCGCACGCCGAGATAATCAAGCATCAAGCCCTGGATCATACGGGCAAGCCTTGGAAGCTTCCCTACTTGTCGATTGAGCTGCTGTTCTTTGAGGAAGATCTGATTGGGCATTGGTTCAGAAGATGCGCGATGCCGGGCGGCGGTGAAATCGTTGAGTTTTCTGGCGACAAGGTCGTGTTTGCCAGAGACTTGATTCCGACAATGCCTGGCACGAGCTTTGAGCCTCTCCGGCCTACTCTTGACTTCATCACTCAGGAATGTGGGGCATGAGACGAATCGATAGACTGCTCGCATTCGCGAGCAGCCTATCATGAGGCCCGAGAATCCCGCCATCCACCTGACGTCCGGGAGCCAAGTCGAACCGGGCGGCTCGGTGTGCTGGCGATTAGGAAACGAGTTCCTCAACCGGTAAAGGCTTGGCAACGGTGTTAATGGTTTTGAGAATCCGCGACACGATCTGGTAAGGATCGGCTTCGGAGTTCGGACGGCGATCTTCGAGGTAGCCTCTGTAGCCGTTCTTGATGAAGTTTACGGGCAGGCGAATCGAAGCGCCGCGATCGGAGAGACCGTAACTGAACTTGTCGATGGCTTGCGTTTCGTGCAGTCCGGTGAGCCGCAGATGGTTATCAGGGCCATACACGGCAATGTGCTCAGGAATGTTGTCTTCGAATCCCTTCATGAGAGCTACCAGATATTCCTTGCCGCCGACTTCGCGGATGTACTTCGTGGAGAAGTTGGTGTGCATGCCGGATCCATTCCAATCGCCCTTGATCGGCTTGCAATGCAGCACCAGATCGACCTCGTATTTCTCGCAGAGACGCATCATCAGATAGCGGGCTATCCAAAGATCGTCAGCCGCTTTTGCCGAGCCTTTCGCGAAGATCTGGAACTCCCACTGCCCCTTCGCGACCTCAGCGTTGATGCCTTCATGATTGATTCCGGCAGCAAGGCAGAGGTCGAGGTGCTCCTCGACAATAGTGCGAGCCAGACTGCCCATGTACTTGTACCCCACGCCGCAGTAGTACGGGCCTTGCGGAGTCGTCGGGTGACCGTCTTTCGGGAAGCCGAGCGGGCGGCCGTCCTTGTAGAGGAAGTACTCCTGCTCAAAGCCGACCCAGAGGTCGGGGTCGTTTTCGATGGTGGCGCGCATGTTGGTGGAATTCGGGGTGCCGTCCGGATGCATGACTTCGCAAAGAACGATGAAGGCACTCTTGCGGCTTGCATCGGGGTACAGCGCAACGGGCTTGAGAATGCAATCGGATTTGCTGCCTTCAGCCTGCATGGTGGAGCTGCCATCAAAGCCCCAAAGGGGCAGGTCGGCAAGAGTGGGAGTGGTCTCAAAATCCTTGAGCTGGGTTTTGCCACGCAGTTCCGGTATCGGCTGCTTCCCATCGAGCCAGATGTACTCAAGTTTGTATTTTGCCATGGGTCTCCTTAGGGCGGGAAATGTTGTCGAATAGACACTTAAATCCTAGTGCCCCGCGCATAAAGACCGAGTGAAGATTATCGAGGCAAATCGACTATCGATGGTGGGCGATGAGCATCATTAGCAACAATATGGCAACAGGGATCAACGCCAGCGAGGAAAAGTAGAGAATTTTGCGCAGCCCGTAACTCTTTCTCTTTTTCCACTCGTGGATTTCGGGGCGATCTTCGACACCCACCCGGTCCAAATGCTGCAAATCCGATGCAAAATCGCGTGCTTTCGGATATCGGTTCTTCGGATCCCGTTCAATGGCGCGGTAGATCACTTCCTGTAACTGTGGAGAGATGGACGGCTCCATAACACGTGGTGGCGTAGGGTAGTTCAGCAAGCGATCGTTGATGACCTCCATGGGCGAGGAGCCCTTGAAGGGCACTTGCCCTGTGAGCATCTCGTAGAGAATTACACCCATGGCGTACACATCGGAGCGGCCGTCGCCGCGCTTGCCTTTCACCTGCTCGGGCGAGATGTAATTCGGGGTGCCCAGCGCCGCGGTCAGGTTTGCGTAGGTCAAGCGCTTTGACGCTGAGTCGCCGGCGATGCCGAAGTCGATCAGTTTCACATTGTCGTCGGCGTCCACCATGATGTTTTCCGGTTTCAGGTCGCGGTGCACGACTCCATTCTCGTGAATGTACTCGAGTGCATCCAGCACTTCGACGGCGATGCGGATGGCGCGCTGAGGATCGACGCGCCCCTCATCGAGGATGTTGCGGAGCAGGCGTCCCTCGCACCACTCCATCACCATGTAGAGGCGGGAACGCTCTTCGCCCCCGAAGACGGCCATGACTCGCGGGTGGTTTAGCTTCTCCCCGATGGCGGATTCGCGCTGAAAGCGGTCAAAGAGAATGGGGTCTGCTTCGAGGTCGGGATGCGGGATCTTGAGCGCTACGACGCGGTTGTCGCGTGTGTCAACTGCGCGGTAGATGCTGGCCATTCCGCTTCGGGCGATCGGCGCCTCAATGCGATATGAATCGATCTGTGCGCCTGCCTCGAGGCGGTCGAGAAAGCCCATGTGTGCGCCGTTCTCCAGTCTGGATGTCTAGTGTTACTGTATCGGGAATTCGACGCAAGTAGGTAAGGATTCCGCAGGACCGTCAGGATGGCAGCCGGTAGGGCCGGCCGCGGTACATTCCCACCTGCTCTACTGAACGGACTCGGATCACCTGCGCCGTGGTGTTGTCGTTGCCGTCATTTTCGACCGCGCGCGCCACCAGTTCGCTGGCAATGGTGTTCAAGTCCTTCCCCGGCTGAGAAACGATGGAAGCCAGTTCGCGGTCCGGCAATTCGTCATGGAGACCATCGGTGCACAGCACCAGCGTGTCGCCGGGCTGGATGGAGATGGTCGTGGTGTCAGGGGAGACAAACATTTCCGGCCCGAGCGACTTGATCAGCACATGACGCGAATCGGACTCGGCCATATCCTCGGCCGAGATCAGGCCCAACTTGCGCTGCTGGTTGACCATCGTGTGATCGTCGGTGATTTGGCGTGCGTGGCCCTTTCGAACCAGGTAACAGCGCGAATCGCCCACGTGCGAAACCACGGCCTGGTCATAGCGGAGGGCGCATGTCACAAGCGTAGTCGCCATTTTCTGACCTCGATACTGAGGCTCCAGACGGCAATCGTGTACTGCCGCGTTGGCGTGCTGGACAAGGCGGGGCACCAGACCCGGAAGCAGCGTACCAGCCTGTGCCTGTGCAAATTCCGCCGTCATGACTTTGATTGCAGTGGCCGATGCCACTTCGCCCAGATCCATCCCGCCGACGCCGTCGGCTACGGCAAACAGGTATCCCAGCGAGCGCGCTTCGTGGCGCGAGGACGGGATAAACGCTCCCATGCAGTCCTCGTTGTTGGTGCGAACCTTGCCTGGATCGCTTGCCTGTCCAAATTGAATATCCAGCATGGGCGCCGCCGCCTGAATTATTCTCTTGATTCTGTCTGAATGTTTCTGAACAACGCTTCACGAAAATGCCACCGGGTGGCGCCTTCCCCCTTCACCATCAGCAAGCGAAAAGGGAGCAGGAGCCACCCGACAGGAATTGATGCCGAACTATTGTGAGACGGTTTGCTTAGTCATCAACATCGCCTTGCCTTTCTTCTTCGACGACCTGACGAAGTAATATGCACCGTACAAGCCCCACAGGCCGGAGATGCCCAGCGCCGTCAGGGGCTCCATCTTGGTGCCGAGGTTGAAGAACGGTCCGATGATGTAGAAGGCCATGCAGATGAGGTTGGCCAACAGACCGAAGCCTGGTATGAGGGTGTGAACCAGGAAGTTGTGGTCGGGACGCTTGTGGTAGGCCACGATACACAGAAAGCAACTCAACGCGTAGAGGATGAAGGTGCCGAAGTTCGAAGTGAGCGTAATAGAGAGCAGCGAGTTGGGTAGCTTGGCCATGGTGTCATGGGGCAGATAGCCGAAGCTGGAGAAGATGTTGTGAGGGAGCGCGGCGATGGTGGCGTCGGTTGGGGCACCTGCATCGCCGAAGACGAGCGACACAGCGACGACACCGATCACAGCCGAGATGACGGCCAGCGTCCAGATCGCACGGCGCGGCGAGAGGGACTTGTCATGCAACATGCCGAAGTGCTCGGGGGCTTCGTCGTCCTTGCCCATGGCGTAGGTCACGCGAGCGCCGGTGTTCATGCAGCTCAGCGTCGTTCCGATTAGGGCGAGGAACACGGTGAAGGCCTCAACCAGCATGAAGTATCTGCCATTGCCGTGGCCGAGCAGGCCGTCGCCCACGATGATCATCATGTCACCGATGGGAGCCGCGGAGCCCGACGCACTTTGCATGCTGTATCCGGAGTTCAGGAAGTAGTTGGCTGCGAAATACTCGAAGAGATAACACAGCACCCCCTGAATCAAAAGTGAAGCAATGACGGCAATAGGGATGTGCTTGGTTGGATTCTTGGCTTCACCGCCCATCGCTGTCACCGATTCGAAGCCGACCAGGATGAGGATGGCGACGGTGGCCTGGATGAACACGTAGCTGAATTTGTGGATGCCGATGACCGAGGCTGCATTGGGGTGGGTGAGGAAGTTGCCGCTCGCATCCTTCTCGGGATAGTCGATCGTGAACGGGAGCGGTTTACCGGCCGAATCGAGCAGGGCGACGGGCGTGCCGCTCGCGTCGCGAACAGTGGATCCGTCTTTGGCGGTGGCGAACTGGTAATTGTAGGTTGCGAGCGTTTGCGAGTCGTATTGGAACGCGGGAGCGCCGGCAGGGTGGTTGGCACGGTAGCCAAGCGCGAGGACGCTGAATAGAACCAGTGCGGAGATCTGCACAACGTTGATGGCCAGGTTCACAGCAGTGGAGGCGCCGGCGCCTTTAGAAGCGATCCAGGCCACGAAGAAGGAGAAAACCACGGCAACAAGAGCCATAAACAGCGGACCGGGGTTGGATCCGCTGAGGAAAGAGGGGAACAGGAATCCCACCACATAGCCGACAAAGATGCCGGTAGTGGCCACCATGACTCCGGGATAGACCCAGTAGTAGAGGTGCGAGCCCCAGCCGACGATGAACTTGGCGATGCGGGCGTACTTGAAGGAGGCGTCCTTCGAAAGCATGGCTTGTTCAGCGTAGTAGTAACTTGAGCCTGTGCCTGGGTAGAGTTTGGATATCTCGGCGTACGCGACTGCCGTTGCCAGGCAGAGGAGCAGCGCGGCCACGATGCCCAGCCACATGGTTGGCGCGGTGGAGGGTTGACCCGCGACGCCGGTGTTGGCCTGAATTTGGAAAGTGAGCCACAGAAACGCGCCGGGAGCAATGAGAGCCATCGCGTTGCTGGTCAACCCGGTCAGACCCAGTGTGGCCTGCATTTGCGGTGCTTTTGATTCTGCCATTCAGAATTCTCCTGGAGATTGATTGGGTGGATCGGCCTCCGGACGGTTGTCCGGAATGTTGAGGTCTCGCCCGTCTCTTTTTCGAAGCCCGGGTCTCGGCGCGTTCAGCGTTCGCTTGTATTCAAAATGGTAGGTGTGCGGGAATAAGGATGAAATGAAGAACCCGAATTCCCGCACCCCAAAACCTGTTTAGCGAGTGGGAGCGATGATCGCGATCAGCCCAATGGTCACCGTGGACTGCGCGTCAACCATGCCGGTCGCACCGCGATGGAAGACGGGTTGGTCAGACCAGTCGCGGCGATATTCCGCGCGGCTCACAAGCCCCAGCTTCCAGTGATATTCATATGTGAACGTTCCTTCTTTCAGGTTTTGCGTTGTTCCCGTGGCGAATCCCGCCTGGTCGTTGAAGTACTCGAGGCGAGCCGCAAGAGCGTTCCTCGCGGTGATCTGTTCATGTGCGGCTGCGGCAATACCGGTCCAGTAGGACTTGTTGGTGTCACCCTTGCCGCTTGCGAGCGAGTCCGCATTCACGCCGAAGTCCAGGTTCAGATACCAGTTGAACTTTGCATTGGGCGTGAACAGTACCGTCGTGTCGACCAGGTTGCGATAGGCGTTCTGGCCGGGCGAATTCGCAGGTCCGGTGTAAAGGTTCAAGTTCCACGTGTACTTTGGTTCCACAAGCGCGCTCGTCAGTCCGGCGGTCACTCCGCCGGTGTTGTGGATGATGTTGTTCCACCCATTCACAACCTGGACGCCCACGGTCTCGGTCTTGCTGACCGGGATGGAAGAGCGGAGACCGAAGTGCCAGTAGGGAATGGCCCAGGCGAATAGATCGGAACGTGAATAGTTCCAGTTGTCCTTGGCTTCAATGGTTTCGGCGCCGGCCGAAGTCACGAACTTGCCGAGATCCAGCTCAAGGCCCTTTGCCTTGGGCGGCTTGGTGCTGATGTAAGCCTGCTCCACCCATTCCAACTGGTTCTTGGGGTTGATGAGCTTGTTGGTGTCGCCGTAGATGAAGTCGAAGTGCGCGCCGAGCTTGCCGGGATCCTTATTGAGCGTCAACTTGACGGCGCTCAAACTGGGTTGGTTGGCATTGAAGTCGAAGTTGTACAGGTCGTTCGACTCACCATTCGCAGCGCCCGTGGGGTGATTGTCGTTGAACGAGTAATAGCCGTCAACGAAGCCAGTCGTGTCAAATGGACCGATGCGCCAGGGCTTTGGTGCGGGCGCCGCTGCCGCGTCGGTGGCGGCAGGTGCAGCGGCTGGTGCCGGCGTGGCCGCAGGCGCTGGCGAAGGCGGCGGAGCCGGGGTGGTTGATGGTGTTTGCGTCTGCGCAACGGCTGCCACGCCGGCTAACATGGCGCTCACCGTCAAGAATGCCCGAATACTCGACCTCAAGTCCATCAGGGTGTACACGCTTTCTCCACCGCGGATTTCAGCAGTGGGGTCATGATCGGTTTTTGAGCAAAGACTCCCCGTACCCACTTGACGGAGTCGGTGGAGGCACATAAGAAAATACGCGATGCAGAACCGCGAAATCGCACTTGGCAACGTGCGTTTTGAATCGCTTATTGAGGCATGCCGGCCCAGAATTGGGTGACACAACTCGTGGACTCCGGTGGCGAGGGCCGCAGATCAGGTCTCGACCAGAATGGATTGCGACTAACAGCAGTTGATCAATCTGACCGTAAGGATGCAATCAGGAACAAAGACCCAAATTGCATCCCGTCGTAAGGACCGAATAAAGAATCTGTTAAAATTCGAGACAAGCTCGATTCCAAACACAATCGTCATTTTTCGGAAGGCGTTTCCAAATCTTGGGTTCCCATTTAAGCCGCCCTTTACTTCGGGCGACTTGAAGCACCGCAAATGCACGATCACATCCCTGGTCAGCAAATTGCGCGCCGAGCCCGGCTCGCAAACGCACTCAGAGCACAGGACTTAAGCTCCAGTCCTTGTGCGGCGGGTGCATCCAGGGGAAGGCTGGTGACGGATTGTCAGGATTGCATCCAATTAAGGGCATCATGGGCGCATTCCGCCCGCGCAAGCTCACGCCTATGCTGGGCCGTGCCCTCCATGCGTCCCGGCTCTCGCGCCGCGATCGCTCCGCTTCCGGCCAAATGGCCAATGTGCTGGAGCTCACCCGCCGCACCCTCCAAATGAACCTGAGCGAGAAGCCCGGGCAGCAATTGGTCGAGCAGATCCACCGGCTCTTCGGCCTCAGCGCGATTGCACTCTTCGACGCCGATCTGCACGAAATTTACCAGGCCGGCCAATGGAACGTGGATCCCGGCGAGCTGGTCCAGAATGTCTTTCACTTTGAGACCTCAAACGATGATCGCGGCACCGGAATCAGCCGTCGCGTGATTCGCCTCGGCGCGGTTCCAATCGGCAGCCTGGTGTTGCGCGGAGAAACGAGCCAGCTCACCAACAGTCTCCTTGCGGCCGTTATTGCCATCACGTTCGACCGTTATCGCGCTACAGCCAACGAGAGCCGCATCGAAGCCGAGCGCCAGGCGGAACAGATGCGGGCCACGGTGCTCGATAGTCTGGCTCACGCATACAAAACCCCGCTCACTGCCATCCGGGCCGCCAGCAGCGGGCTCTCGGAGATGGGCAGGCTCTCGCCGTCGCAGGCCGAGCTTGTGTCTCTGATCGATGAGCAGGCAAACCTGCTCAACGAGTTGACGACGCGACTGCTCACCACGGCGCGGCTGGAGTCCGGCGCGCCAGAAGCTTCATTCGCCAGGCTCCGCCCCGAGTCGGTGGCGGCTGACTCGCTATTCGATGAGGTGCTTGCATCTCTTCGCGATCGCTCCGGATGCGCGGACATTCAGATCGAAGTCCCCGATGTGGGGCTGTGTTTTGAATGTGATCGCGCGCTGGTGGTCATGATGCTCACCCAGTATTTGGATAATGCCTGCAAGTATTCCTACGCGGGCACGGTCATCACAGTGCGCGCCGAGCGGGCGGGCAATGAAATCCTGTTCTCGGTACACAGCGTCGGCCCGGTGATTCCGCCGGCGGAGCGCGACAGAATCTTCGACCGGTACTATCGCTCATCGTCTTCTTTTACGCGCGCTGCCGGCACAGGCATCGGTCTTTCAATCGCCAAGCGTGCGGCACTGGCACATCAAGGATCGGTTTGGGTTTCGAGCGACGAATCTGAAGGGACCACCTTCTTCGCAGCCATCCCCGATCGCAAGGTTGCAGGCTCACGTCCCGGCGGCGCCGCAGCGGATACGGAAATACAAAGGAGCACCCCATGACGCAGTCGAACCTTCGAGTCCTGGTTGTCGACGACGAACCGGCCATCCGCCGCGCGCTGCGCCCTCCACTGGTTGAATTGGGATTTGAGGTTACCGAGGTCTCGCGCGGGGAGATGGCGCTCGATGTCCTGCGCACGGAATCCTTTGATGCGGTTCTTCTGGATGTGAATATGCCGGGTATTGGGGGGGATCGAGACATTACGCCGCATTCGGGCGTCGTCGCCGCGGCTACCGGTCCTTATGCTCACCGTTCGTGATGGTGAGAACGAAAAGGTGCAGGCGCTGGAGATGGGAGCCGACGACTACGTTACCAAGCCGTTCGGTGTGCGCGAACTGGTGGCGCGTATCCGCGCCGCGGTCCGGCGTGCCCATGCGCCCGCGCGCGCAGAAGACGCGCCCATCGACATTGGTGAAATACGCCTCATTCCATCCCGCCGGAGTGTGACCAAGCGCGGCGATCTCATTCACCTTACACGCAAGGAATTCGACATACTTCACTGCCTGATGAGCCGCGCTTGGTCACACTCCGGCGGGATGGAATGAGGCGTATTTCACCAA
>Ga0207047_1056_pt1 | contig 28132 bp, 31 predicted proteins | sample Alteio_BWMinCont_67_FD_153302 | JGI IMG/M metagenome (GOLD analysis project Ga0207047, IMG submission 153302) | Enriched cells from forest soil in Barre Woods Harvard Forest LTER site, Petersham, Massachusetts, United States -... | ecosystem: Environmental > Terrestrial > Soil > Temperate forest >...
TCTTCTGTTGGATTCGCATTATAAATACCAGTTATTACATCAAACCATAATGCACGATCAATCGATCTATTTCCACTCAGAATAACTAGTCGTCTCTCTATCTCAAAGGGTTCAGCATATTTTAAATCAGAATGAGTTACATTTTTGAATTTAGATTTTGTTGGCTGTTCTCGTGGTTTTTCAATAGGTGGTGCACATGTTATGATGGTATGAAGGCTTGGAATGTTCGTCAGCAGTGAATCCAAAAATATCTGCTCGTCGTCAATGACATCGTAGTTGATCCCCTTATAAAATTTAGCTTTATTGTCGATTTCAAGTTTTGAACAATGCAACAATCTCAGATTATATGCTGTATAAGCTGCATTATCAATTAGACCAATGGGAGCTGTAGCATCGTTCTTAACAATTTCTTGTATTTCCTTGGCGATCATTAATTCTGCATTCGAACCTGTTAAAAAATGAATAATCTCTCCCACATTATTAAATACGATATTAACCCATATCAGATGGAAGGATATTTTATTCGATCGCGTTGATCGTTTAATCAATAATTTCGGCTTGATCTCGCTATTGAATTTTTGAACACGATAGTTAATTAATTCTATAGTTTTAGTAAGTATCGTGTTCTCAATTTGTTCAATATTGGAGATATTCCGCTCATCTTTATATTTGAAGTCTAGATCAACGAACAATTTTATTCGTTCGTCTTTCGTGTAGTGTTCATACATTGATTCGTTGGAGCACTTCACTTTATTATATATATTGCTCAGCGTTGTGACAAAGAATCTTCTCCACGTGCATAGTTGATTTTTTTTGTTGTAGACTTTCTTATCCGTATTTTTATCCATGAGAGGATTCTCATAGCTGAATACATGAAGATTGGGACGTAGTTTGATATAGTCGTAAGCTTGATCAACCATCTTTTGTTTGGTGATTTCATTGGTAAAAAATTCAACGTATGTCTCAACTTTGTGTTTCTTAGGATTCTTTTCGGAAAATCGTTGTCCTTTAATCTTCTTCGCAGGAGCTACAATTTTTCTTCCTGCTTTCGGTGTGCGCGATAGATCTGATTCATTGTTTGCTTCTTGGGATTCATTCTCAACATCATTTCTCTCCACAGGTCTTATTTTGGAATCAATTGGATCTAACACAAATTCGTCATCACTCGCACAGGAGACGATTTCTAATCCCATCACTGCTTGAGCTGACGATAATTCATTCTGGACAGAAACAGTTCTTCCCGAGTTGACATTCCTTTTCAATCGCATATATATACTATTCTTATACTATATTTTCTTAAATCATTTTAAGTACTTACAATTTTTTAAATTTTATGAATCCACTAATTTCATAAAATATATTTCAATGTAATCAAGGCTTTACCCTGTCGTTATCGAATAAAAACAATGAGGACGCTTATATTTTTTCCCATTGATCGTTTCGGATTTGTCCTTCTTGACATATCCAAAGTTTAGACCCAAATCTTTGCATGCATAGCGAAGGAAGCTTAATGTATAATTTTTTGTAATCTCTCTACGTGGCCATCCGGCACCGGCTTTCGAGAAACATGCGAATAACTCTTCAGACATATCGACAATGCTATCATAATTCTTTTTTAGAACTATATCTTCCCTATCAACGTGTGTGAACTCTATAATCTTCGTTATTTCTTTCCCATCAATGTTCTGCATTATAGTTTTAATTAATTTTAACAATACTTCGAACTTCTTATTTAATTTATCAGATGCCTTTTTTGGACCTCAGATGCATCGTTCATTACTGGTTGTTCCATAATACTATAGGATTATATTATATTAAATGTTACTGAACTCATATATCGATTATATTCTGACTAATTAATATTCAAAATTTTCGTCTGTCTCTTGGGACCCTTCGAAAGGAAATCATTGACTTCTTCAATTATTGGGGAATGTTTATAGATCGAATAATCATGTTCCACTAATAATTTTAGGACTTGTTTCACGAATTTTAATTTGGCCGATTCTAAGCCTTTTGTGTCGTCACATTTAACGTAATTATCCGAAAGTGATTTCAAAAATTGAAATAAATTATCATTTGAATGGTTGTCAGCATAATACAACGTTAGATTTCTTTCCGCTGCTTCAGTCAGAGCAATATTATCACCGATGGGGGGCACATTCGGCATATGATCTTTAATGCTGAATTTTGTATTATAGTAATAATAACCCCATCCCCAGAACGGCAAATTAATAAATGCATTGTTTACTAAATATTTATTCCGATCGCTTTTTAAAAATTTAATCAAATATCTATCGCACAACGAGTTTTTTAATAATTCGCCATCGGCCTCCGTAACAAAGATGTTTAATGTTTCGAATCTCAACGCATAACTTATGTACTCTGTTTTATCGCAAAGCATTGTTATTCTACCTGCTGCTAATTCTTTACTATTTATATCTTTTGAACATTTGTAGTGCTTTCGACCTTCACACAAATATGAATAACGTGCATATGATACTACTTTATCCTTCTCGATCCTACCCAGCATATTTATGATACTTATCATTAGATTGAAAGGGGCCGTACGCATTGTGGACCAGATATCATCGTCATCACTAAATATAACCCAATGATCTGGAAATTTCCCCAAATATTGATCGCATATGATTTTATATTGAGAAAATTGGGATAGAAGTGTTGTTCCATTGTTTATAATTATTAGTTGATCTTTATATTTCTCTTGTAATTGATCAATGTGTTTTTCAACAGCTTCACCAAGTGATGCATTATAACATATCGATAAAATCATTCTTACCCGAAATATATTCTTTGACCAAGACTCTAGCATGTTGAGTAGGTATTTTAATCTCTCTAAGGTGTCAATATATGATGAACACAAACAAATTAACTTGATATCGTGATCGATCAGAGATTTAATCATCGTTGAGTGTAGGCTATAGTGTCTATCTCTGTTGCTTTTCAGTTGCTCATCGAAGAACAGATCCTTTAAATTTTTTCTCTGAACTTCTGTGAAACATGCTCCAATACTACTGAGCAGATAATTATAATGATCAACATCATCATAATCTATCGCATCAATCGGTTTTTCAAGAATTTTTTCCATATATTATTATAATATCTTTTTATATTTTTAAATCTAACGCACTAGTTAGCAATAAACGTGGTTTCCGAGGGATAAAATTTGAAATTATTGAAGGTCTCTTTATGTTTTGATTCGTTGGTTCTTCCACTAAATGAAACGTCTTTCGTTGGAGTGTCTGTGTCGCGCTGTTTTCTCCCTTTGCGAACCGATCGATACAAACATTTCAAACAAATGCAGCGATCACAATCCATGCACTGATGAAAAATCCGTAAAGGTGTCAATAACATACGATTCACTTAGTTCCATCGGATAATATATAAAGACATATCATTATCTAATAATAATATGTCTCACGTAATTCACTGCAATTTCAACGCATTGACCTATTCCTTTGGGTATATTGGGAATAAATGTTTTTATCTCAGTGACTTTTCTTTTGTTGATGGTAATATTCAATATGTTGTTTATGTATGTTCAAAAGGATATTCAGGAGATTGGTTCATTGTTGAGATAGATTCAAAACAATATGCGACTAATAATGTATGGGGCTGTGGTGATAGCGGAACAGAGCGAAAAAAATTTGGGGGAAAAATTATATCTGGACCTTTGAGTTCTAAACCGGATGGGGTCGAAGTTTTTGATGGATTTAATGCATTCGATATTGAAAAGCGGAATTTGATCAAAAAAGATGTTATCGCGCGATACCTCAAAGAACAGGATGAACGCCAAGCACGAGAGGAGGCTTACGAAAGAGCTCGGAATAACTTTTATCGATATCGAAAGATGATGCTCTTTTTGGGGCCGAATGGGGATACATGGCAATCACGTATGTTGTTTAATTCTCAAACCAAAAAATATGAACTTTATCATTATGTCGATGGTCAAATTTGGGAAAATATAGATAATGTGACAGAATTTGAAGATTTGAGTTCAGCTGTTAATTATTTAAAAGAACATATTGTATTAAGGGATGTCAGGCACCCAAGAAATATTCTCGATTGTACAATATATGATTCGGAAGATTCAGAAGAGTCTGATGGTTATGAAGAGCCACGGTCATTATTCAATTGCCAATCCTATGGGAAAAAAATGTTAGAAGCATTGCAACTTGAATTTCAGCATACTTTTAATAAGAAGAAAAACGTAGATAGATCCGATAATTATCCACATTATAAGCCAGGGAAAGATTTTTGGTTTTCGATTTAATCTTGCTAGTACCTTAAAGTATTGGCCATTCTCTTATTTCTTTGTTGATCTTGGATGATTGACACAAATTGTTAGATAGCTATCAATTTGTGAATACCGAGTTACGTGGTCTATATAAATCTGGTCAACAAGTCCAAACAAGTTGATTTAATAAATATGTGATACAATTCAAATTTTTAATGGAAATAAAAAAATTGATATTCGAATTCTATACGATGTCCATAAATATCGTTCGGGAGTATCGTCAATTCCACTGATGTCTGAAAATTATCAGCAATTAGACCCCCGTTTAACATTGCAAGAAAATGTTAAACAATATTTTAACTCCTGCAAATTATTTTATGGGAACGTGGTTCTGTTGAACTTATGTATATTCATTTACTTGAGTGTAGCAATTTCGTCTGCCATATCTTATTATTTGATACTGCGGGACAATAGTGATTCTCACGATGCTAGGTCGTTCGAACTATTCGGTATCGCAGATCTTATAATTTGGCTTATGATGATGGGGATTTTTTTCCTAGTAAATAATTCGAAGGAAAAAGTTGATTATTATTATTCTGAGATTCAAATTAGATTGAATGATTTGCAAATATCTGATGATATCAATAGGAAGAAATTGGTCTGCAGGTATCAGACTCTGATCTGGATTACTCTTCTGAGGAGTTCGTTACTCATTTTTTACCGAGTTGCGTTACATGATACGGTAAATGATCATAAGGCGGCTGGTGCATCTTTTGAAATTACTAGTAGGGTTGGGCCATTATTATTTTTTACTATTGTTGCGAATCTTCACGTATTCAGGCTTGCTTGTTGTATGAGACCACAAAATTCTCCGGAAGAAATCGATAAGGAAATGACTGAAACCCTCAATGCATTGAATGTGAGATCAGGTGAACATACTCTTCTACTTGCTCCGATAGCAATCGCTATTCCGATTGAATAAATATATTTAAATGAGTTGGTTATTAATATCCTGTGTTGATTGCCATATTTGATCAGTATAAGCTAAATTGGTTAGTTCGTTAGGTAACCGAAATTTTGTATGATGGGTTGGGTACAAGTAGTAGCTAGGTAAAATCAACACATCGTCATTATTACCTGCTTCCATGATAACTTTAGTCAATAATTTTGGTCCAGTAACCTTCCACATGGTACGGGCTGTCATCTTAACTATATAGTCTATCGGAATGTTACCCAAGGCTATTCGAATCATTCTTATTATTTTATGATTCGGAACTACTCCGATAAAACCATTCGCAATTAGGCCTGGTCTCATAACTTCATTTTCATATGCACTAACAAAATTAGCTCTTAATATATTCTCGTCAAAGGGCTTTATGAAATGGGTATCCGCATCTAGATAGACTCCACCAAAGCGTTCCAAGATCTCAATCCGTGCTATATCTGCTTTAGCTGGATATAACTTCGCGGCATTATATTGGGCGTTATTTATCATTTTAAGATCTTCTATTTCCTCAAAGCCCCATAATTTGTACTGCCATCCAGCACGAGTCATAACTTCCCGACTACGTTCCAATAATCTCGGCTTAGGTTTCGGACCAATCCAGATTTGATGAAGAATTTTTGGTATTCTCGAAGGTTTATTTGACATCTTAATATACGAATCACAATCAGCTTTTATCGCTTCACCATAATTGACCTTCGTTTTAACCCATCCATCACTATTAAACCCTATCGCATTAGTGAATTCTTTTGCCTTATCGGGATGAGCAACTTTTATATTATCATTTGACGGAAAGTCTAAAAAAGGATACAAAAGATAACCGGGTAATAACTTATGTCTGTTATTGTTCTCCATATTCTCTATGCAGCCATTCATGGTTATTAAATATATCATTGAAATGGCAAGCAGAAATATAATAACTATCATGATCATTCTTCTAATAAAATCGAATAATATAATTTTTTTTTATATAATTATCTCTATTGGTGTTGAGATGATTGGGGAGCCAGAGGCAAGGAACGCGATGTCAAGGACTATGTCGAATTATCAATCTCCGTATGCTAAGGCGCTGGGTGGGATGTTTTGGGATCGTTCAACTTTGCAATATCGCGATGAAGGATATGTTAAAATTCTTTCGCAGGATATCAATCATCGCAACCTTTTATTACCAACAATGAATCAACCATTGGGAACCGTCAAGTATTGTGTCTCGAGAGCAATAATTGTTGTCGGGGCTTGAAAAGCTTGATTGACAAAATGCCTCCTAGCGAGGTACGAGCCCAGGTGTGTCACAGCGCTAGCTCGGCTGATACTACCCTGGATTTAGCGGAGCGGAATGTAAACTCGAATAATTATCAAGATTATAAGCCAGGGAAAGATTTTTGGTTTTCGATTTCATTCAATGATTGGTTTCAATAGGTCTTCTAGATCAGGACCCTCCCGCTCTCTATGCTTTTTACCTGAGCGGTGAGCTACCAAAAGTGCCTTACTCTTTGCTTGATATTGGCACAATCTGCAAAATAATTCATTGTCATAATAGACGTATTTCGATGGTTGACGTCTCACTCTTTTCTCTTCTTTCTCATCATCATAGGTGTCAGAGAACCGACAATCCGATATGGGTATTGCCGAATCTCCCCATTTTCCAATGAAGATTTCATAGTACAACATCTGCACATGCTTCCGTCTATCTTCACATTTTGGAGGAGTCCTTCGATATTTCAAAGGATCTGGAATATAAATTTCTTTATTCACTTCTTTCGCAATTGCTTTTATTTGATCCTTGTGTCGTTGTATAATTGATTCGATATCGCTACCTTTTTCTCCCGATCTAGTGCCAAAGGTGACACAGAGAACTGCATAATCCGTCGATAGTTCAAAAAATCGTCGGATACTGATTTCGATATCTGGAGTAATCTTAGTATCCTGAAAGTCGAAATATCCATAAGACAGTTTGTTACTGAAGAGTCTCATGATATCGACTAATTTCCCAGGAATGATTGTCGGAGAAATTCTTTTTCTGATTGCAGTCTCCCGCATTTTTTGAATTGTTTCTGGATCTTTTTCGACTATTGATATCTTACAGTGAGAACGTCCGCAGCGTTTTAGCAAAACACACAACGTTCTCAAATAGGGACCATCCAAAATGGCGCATTCTCCATGATTCCCTTTATTCATGTTGATCACCTGACTCAGATGCTCTGCGTTGTAACTATTAATTCTATTTTTTTGTCGGGAGAAAAAATCATCATATTTTTTCGCTGTACGTGCCTTTTTCTCTGTAACATTAGCAGTTCCCACGTTTCTTCGTTTCCTGGGGCTCGTCGGACCAACTCCAGATGCCATTTTCCTCCATAGGAGCAAATAAAAAAAATGGGGTTCCCAATGATTAATCATATTCAATCTTTCATCAAATTGATTAAAAAGGGGTTATAGTTACACTTTTTTCTTCTTAATTTACCGGTTAAATGGTGGTTTGGGCTAACATCAATATTTGTCAAAAATTCACGTTTGGTTTGATCAAGTCGGGTTCCATCTGAGAGACTGAAGAACTCCGAATATTGCTCATCTCCATATAAGTTTGAACTTAATTCTGTTGATGTCATTATCTTTTCTTCGAGGCAGCGGACATCCACATATTCTTGTTGACCATCATTTACAACGAATATTATATAGTCACCGACGGTGTCTTTATCTTTATCTGTCTCCTTGACCCCCCAACAAGGTATATCTAATGCGATGCCACCATATTGGTACTCCGGATCATATTGTTTGATTAAATCAATAGATACTCGATCGAGAACACTTTTTTTGTAATTATTGTACATCCATACCCCTCCAGGAGCTCCATTGTTGATACGCATTATCGCAACACCTGGCATATTTTCTGGATCGATATCATTCTCGATTTCCTCTGACGATTCAGTTGATTCACTCTCGAACGATTCGAAACTGTTAATATGATCTATTTCCTCTTCCCAATCCTTTAAAAGATCTTCTTTTGTCGGGACTATTGTTTCGTCACAACCATCGATCCATTCGGCTTCAAGTCCTTTGGCGCTTATATAATCAGCTAATTCATGTAACTCGAATTCGACATAGAATTCTGTTCCCGCATCCTGTTCTTTTGTGCGATAATGATTGAATTCTCTTTTAACGAGATTATCTAATTGATAACAGCTTATATTGACTTGGGGAGAATTCTTCAGGAGGAAATAACCTTTGATTCCAATTCGTTTATGAGCCCATGTCTTTGCGTTTTGTCGACGTGCTGCTAAATTATGTGTCGATCCAATCTTAAATAGCGGAGCACCCTCATCATCGATCCAGACGGGACATATCATAACATATAATATTTCCCCAAGCATCATCCATGATATTAACAGTAAATACTTTATCTCTAAGCAATTCTCGAATCAATTTTTAATAACATAAGGATCATTCTCTTACAGTAAGCTGAATTATTTCATTGTTGATCTTGGATGATTGACACAAATTGTTAGATAGCTATCAATTTGTGATTTCGGAGTAAAAATAGCCAATGTTTTGATTTCCGCTTCAAGATCGGCAATAAGGATGCGTAATTGTTGAATACTTGTGTCTGTGTCCGTCGGATCAACGTTTGTTTCTAAATTATGTGAATGAGCTGCATCATTGCAATCAAGTACGCAAACTATTTGCTTCATTTATAATTTTATTTTAGATTTAATCTGTCCGTGGTTTGATTTGCTCTACAGCTTCATGGCATTAATAAAAAATTGAAAATGTAATCTTATTGAAAGGCTCTTGACTCGATTATTTTATCATAGTGCTCTTAGCGACATCCATGTCTGGGGCAGTAAACGTCGAATCTCCAAAAACTCTCAGCGAAGCCAAGCGGCTGCTTCAAATTGAGATCGATCGGGCTAATAGGCTCCAGCGTGAACACAATGAGGCGAAAGCAGAGATCGCATCATTGAAGAACCTTCTGATTGAAGAGAAAAAGAAAGCAGGATGGACAGATTACTGGAAGGGTAATTTCGAATTAATGAAAGACACCGCGGTTGATCTTGACGAGAAATTGAAGGCCGCGCGTATTCAAGGTGAAAAAGATCGGACGGCATTTGGTCCGCGACGTGAAACTTCTACGGTCGTTCTTCCCGATAGAGTCAGATTCCAATATCCTTTTTAATTTATGTAATATAACTGAAATAGATATTCGGAGATTCAACCCCTCAAGTCAACGCGGCCTACCATGATTCTCGTTCTATTTGCTCGTAATATTTGTTTAGTGTAATCACTTTATCGTGTTCGAATTTAATGATTTGACAATGGTAGCCATTTCCTTCTGATTCATCATAGTCATCATGATTTGTCCACACTGGCTCTAATTTTCGAAGTTCATCCCGGCCGATCCCAGGACTTAAAAACTCATACCCCGCGTCACAAGCCAAATCCAGTGTCTCGTGAAATGATATTTGAAAACAGATATTATCAGGACAATCCACGAATTTCCTAACATCTATCTGTAATAGCATATACTGCAATTCTTTTGAATCTTCGCCGCTGACAGATGATTAAAGTTGAAATTGATTTATTTTATTCGATACTTTGATAAGTTTTTATTGGAAGAAATGACTTTAGTATTTGTTGGAGTGTATATCAAGGCTTGCTATAACATTAGGGCTTGGGATAACTATTTTTTTCCTTTATATGGAAATAAATGTCTCAAATGTGGAAAAATTAGGTTATTAGATAGTGGTTATAGACTTTCTCATTATGAGTGGGAGGGGTTAGAGGAAGTACCAATTGATGATGCTCGGATCCAATATAGAAAATATGGTAATACGCGATGTTATGGAATCATTCTGCTAATCGAAGTAACATCGTTTATACAATTCAAGTGTTCATGCCCTTATCCCGGGACAACTCCAAAACTTTCGCGCTCTATGAAAAAAATTAATAAATTTTTTAGACAAAACATTCCGTGTGCAAATCCAGTCGAAGATATTTCGTTTTCCCATTTGTTCGAAGCGATCGGGACATGTGGAGAAAATATTTTAGAATCAGAAGCAATTGCTGCTATTATTCAAGCTGATTGGGACTATCATAAATCAAAAGCCGAAGTAAAAAAATATCCTATTGACCATGATGTTCTTACACGTTTCGAAAATGAAAATAGGTTGTTATATAACGAAATATACGATGTTCTTCCTTGTGGTTTTCGAGATTTGGTTTCATATATTGTTGATTACAGTTCTGAGATTTCTTCGTTCATCAAAGCTGTAATTCAAATTAGGAAGAATGCTGAACATGTTATCCCAAAAGTTAGGATGTTCTTCGAAAAAATACGTTGGCAGTTATCCCAATGATTTATATTAGGAAAATTTGAAACATTATGATCACTGTAGATTTCATTAGTTAATGATTATCAATAGATAATTCTCGATGTTAAATGTGACATCAATTCAATTGCACCGCGTACTGCTCCAAGTCCATGTACCCCCGCCTATTGCAACTGTGATTATTGTCTATGCGAACATGGACGATAATCAATTGAGACATGATGATTGGATAACAATGCTACGATTTCGGATTTTTAATCGAGATACGCTTACTGTTAACATTCATTCCTGGTGTGTTGGTATCCCTTGGGGTCCGGGACCAACCATACCACCATCCACGGTCGTCGGTACGCTTAAGACTTGGGTTCCGCCTACATATTATAATCCAGGTGGTATCATATATACTGAAGACGGAAATCGGCGTGTTTGGGGATGGAATCGTGGATGCTATGCAAAATATGGTATGTGCCAAATCGGTAATGGAAACCTCACATATTGGTTCCACCATGATCAACGCATGCATCGCGAAGATGCTCCGTCTATTGGGGATCAATGGTGGTTATGTGGTGTTCAAATACCAAATGCGAGAATTGCCCGTGATCTAATTGATGGTAAGAAATGCCGTGTGATTGCTTGGGATGTAGAATATGAGCCTGTTTGGGGATTCACTCGGCCCGATGCATACAAATCGTGTCGTGCATTCATGGTTCAGATATACATGACAGCTGATAAAGTGATGCGCACATCACATAACCATCGGATCAAACATATTACGGAGTATGAGAAAACTATGCCGATTGGTGATGCACATCAATATGGAGTCGGGATCGGTGATTATACATATCCGCGACCAAAGGGAAAGTACATGATAGAGCCAATCATGTCACATGTGCACGACAACATGTTCCAACCTTTGATTCAATAATATCTACTTATACATATCAGAACGAAAAGGCAATAACTCGATATTTCAAATTTATAAAATCGTAAATTTGCGTAATCGAATCTGATTTCGCAATATCTCTAATTTGGTTTGTTTCGATGTGGTTTCTGAATATCCAATTTCAATAATATTCGATCTCAGCAAAATGAGATCTATCACTATTAAGAAATATTCGTGCTTTCCATTGGAACAAATTATATATAAATTATTATTATAGTAGTAACCTTTTATCGGGTTATATTTGATGTCGATCGATTCTTTCTTGATTATATTGCCATTAGTGTCATAATATTCCATTTTTTCTTTGAAGATGCGGATTAAATTGTTATCCGTTGAAACCATCGTGGAGTATCCTGATTGATCTTTCAAACGCAACTGCTCCCATGATTCCGTATCATTATTAAATTTCGTTATATGGGGCAAACGACATTCGTTTTTATAAGCATAGATCATAGGAACATCTTTATAAATGGTGTAATCGACTGGTTCGATATCATCATATTCTATTTCGGATAAAGAGTCAGTTAATGTATTGTATGCGCATTCTATTTTACAGCAACCCAATTCCGCAATAGTGTAAAAAAGTCTATGACCAATCATTCTGAAGTTTTCGATATTGGATTGAGAATTTTTTAATTTGATAAAAATCAATTCTTTGTCTGTTAAGTAGCCATTATCTATTTCGCCGACGTCTGGTATATCGACAATTGATTTTTCATAGAGTTTCCCTTTTTCTATGATCGATATTCGAATCTCATGCTTTTTGAAATTACAGTTTATAAACAATTCAGGGAGGCAATAATCTATGATCATCGGGGAAAGGACTTGTGGTAATATTTTTAATTCATTTATTGTTGTATGACATTTGGGCCATATTTTCTTGTATTTAATCTTTGTGATGACATGATGACTATTTTCATGTTCATCTACTGAATTAAATTGAAGGGATGGATACATTTTATTTCGTTTGTTATAGTTGAATTTTTATTGAAGTTCTTTTTTCAACTTTTGCTCGATAGGTGAATGCATATTTTTATGTTTAGTCCCTATCGCTCACGCCTGCTAGCCATTTCGATAATCCTTGCAATCTCTTCTGGATGGGATTGATATACAGAATGGCTGGCACCTTTGATTTCGATTGTGTGACTATGCGCGCGCTTATAATACCATCGCTCAAGATTGGGATTTATTATTTTGTCTGAGGTGGGAACAACTGCCCAACTTGGTTTAATTTTCCAGCTGGCTACAGTTATTGGTGTGGTGAAAACCTGACTCGCTGTTAGGATTTGAGATTTGGATTGAAATTCTGCTTGCGATGATGGTAGATCGGGAGCAAAATATTTGTCAAAGTCAGGAGGATTGATAAATAAGAAACCATCATTGGTTTTCTGAATTGCTCCTTTTTGCTTTTGTATGAGGCTCGGCATACGTTTCCCGAGAGCACCCTCGCTCTCCCCAACATCTGGGGCATGAGCAGCAATGTAGACAAGGCCAACGACATTTGGATGAATACCAGCTTCTGTAATAACTGAACCACCGTAGCTATGGCCCACTAGAATACACGGCTGTTTTTGAAGATCCAGAACCCGTTTTGTCGCTTGAACATCATCTTTGAAAGAAGTAAGTGGCTCCTGCACCATTGTTACATTATAGCCATTTTTTGTTAGAATTTCGTAAACTGGTTTCCAACCCGAAGCATCCACCCACGCTCCATGTACCAACACAATACAATTCACATGACGTGTATGGTTTTTTTTCGTCAATTTGAAGTTTTCGTTAGTAGGAATAAACCCAATTTTTAGGATAATAATCGCTATTACAGCAAAAAGAGCGAAAATTATAATATTGTTTGATTCCATTTATATTTTAAATAGATTATATATTTTTGCGATTTCTGGCGGATCACCTGATGAATTTTTAATCAAGATTCGGGAAAAGGATTTTTAATTCTTCTATCAATGTTTTGATTTTCGCTTCAAGATCGGCAATAAGGATGCGTAATTGTTGAATACTTGTGTTGGTGTCCATAGGATCAACATTCGTTTCTAGATTCTGTGATTCCGCTTCATCATTACAATCAAGTACGTAGACTATTTGTTTCATTTTTTGTTTCACAGCATCTATTTTACATTGAAGATCCTCAAGAGAATCACACCTATTTTTTGTCATATTAAATGCTGTATATAATTTTATTTTCGATTTAATCTGTTGGTGGTTTGCTCTACAGCTTATAGCATTAGTAAAAAATTGAATATAAAATAGACTGTGCTTCTTTGTAATTCCACCGATGCCATTCACTGGTTCTACGAATATGTCTTCAGAGGCAAAATTATCGGAACTGGAGAAACTCGGATTGGTTGTTGGGCTCTTTTTGGGAATTTTTTTGAATATATTGGGAATAACGGAATATATTGAGATCAGAGAACATATTCAGGATATCGATTGGATGTCTGATAAAAAAAATCACGATAAATATGTCATGAACATCCCAATATTAATAATAGCGAATTTCCTTTTGTTTTTTTCATTGTGGTCGATAGTAAACTTTTGTTCGCAGTGTAATCTGAAAAAAATCCGTGAAACAACCCAGAATGCGCTTGTTTCTCAAGTGGAAACAACAGCGGAGGTCATACCAATTGTTATAGCCATACCGGGGCAAAGTGATCACCCCGCTGAGGAAAATTATGGTAGTTTTCCAGCGGAACTTTGATGGTGTCTTATTAAGAAAAAGAGAGCTTTTCGGTCCAGTTCAAATTTTGCTATGAAATGACTGGCAAAGGTGAAGGGAATTTGCTATACCATCAGCAGGAAAGGCTAATTCAGTATAATAGAATAAGAAAATTATGAAAATTCTTTTTATCCAATGATAGATTGGTGGATTCCAATATGAGATCTTCGGAACCAGATTCAAGAACATGATACACACCATGGTCATTGAGAATACACCGAGCGGATTTTTGAAATTGATCATTCCGTCGGTTAAACAGTAATTTTCCGACCAGAGCCAAGCAAGCGGAAGCCATAGAAAGCATTCGATTATGCTTGTCATGATCCAAACTGGGCGAATATTTTCGTGCTGATCAGTTTCTTTCGTGGAACAAAAGATATTGAGAAAGGGATAAATTGGATTAACGACGAATTTTTTGATGGAGAATTTTTGTGCAACGGCGATGGTCAGGATGGTTACCATCAAAAAGTCAACAATCCATGGGACAGTTTGTGCAGTGATTTCTGTTTCTCCATTTTTAATGAGATCCAAAATCAGCCAGAGGAAGCATACGATCGTTGTTAACTTTGCCAAAAAAGCATTGAATGCTTTTCGTTGGGACAAAGTGACCAGCTGGGAGCATATTTCGTTAAGGAGAAAAGCCCCTATGATGAACATGGGTGGATCGCGGAATAGGCAATCACATGTTCGCGATGATTTGAAGAGGTGGCGGTTTAATACCTTTCCGGCCTCCGGCGGGAAAAAATAGTCTATGTAAACAGAGATTGACCTCATCAGAAGGATCGGGTAATATAGATTTTCCTCTAAAGGATACTACAAAAAAACGAACTTTCAATTTTTTAATTCATTCGGAGTTAAAATTTGAAAAAATATTTAGTTGAGCTTATGTTAAAAAATAACCGTGGTGCACGGTTAAATATTCTGTGGCTGATACGCGATCGATACAGAGATTGCATAGATATACTTCGAACAAACAATGCGAAGAATATCGCGCTTGGGCCCAATAAGGTGCATGACGACAAATGCGACGATCACAATCCGCGCACTCAACGAAAATGGGAAGTACAAGAAGAGTATCACCAATTTTTATAACATCCCAATCTCCAATGATCAGATTATTTTTTGTGAGATGTGCGTCTGCTGCGGCTTTATCAATTCGATAGATGGGGTTAGCGGTTGATTTTCCCTCTGGATAGTCATTCGTTGTACCAAAGCTGATACCAGTACGAGCGATTTTATCAATTTTTTCCGTACATTTATGGTTCTCAAACTTTTTGGGAAAGATTGCGCGGCAGTTGTAGCAAACTACGGTTGCTGCTGTGGGACATTCACCGCTGCGCAGGTGTGATTCGCTTTTATCCGCTGGTATGGGTATTTTACAGCGTGGGCATTGAACCATTCGCTTAGAGCATATCTCCGATTGGTGTGATTTCATATCTTGGAGAGCAACATCGCCTTTGCATAAGTCACATGGTATTGGCCGTCGAACGCATTCAATTAAATGCATTTCCCGACGATATCGCGGTATTTTTTCGTCGCAAGCATATACACATGAAATTGGTTCTAGTGGGCAGTCATGAGACAGATGTCTTTCCCTGTCATCCTGAGGACCCTTCCAAGTACAAACTATTGAATCGATTGAATCTGTGTTATGTGGGCATGAGACGACAATTCTAGCAACTAATCGCTGCAAAATTTCTTGATTCATAGGGACATTTCCTAATTGCGCGATTCGACATAGCGGACATTCATTTTTCTCTATCAACCAACGGGTCATACATTTATGGCATGCTGGATGTGCACAGTGAAATGCCACTGGTTGCCACATAATATTATGACAAATGCAACATTTTAAATCGGGAAAGGTGTCAATAACAGACGATTCAGTTGGTTCCATCGCAATTGTAATAACTCTCCATAATACTGAGCCTAACAAAAATAAAAAAAATCAATTTTTTAAAATAGATGGTTGGTTGCGCGAAACATATTTGTGACATGAGGGATCATTGCTTCTATTTGTGATCTCCGGCATTTCGGATTGCCTTCTTAAAAGAAATATGAAACATATGCACAGAAAATGTTCAGCAATGACGCGTATATACGTTCAAATTCCAAGCCAAATACGGAGTAAACCCACCAACAACTACTGCTGCCAACTGTTTGAATGGAAAAGGATCGTAGCTCTCTGTTTTATCTCTTTTGTCAGAGAAATGTTTTCTTTTGGGAACTGATCTTCGATTAAAAATTAGTTGTTTAGAAAAATTAGTTCTGGCAATTTGAGCAGCTAATCGACTTTTTGCGAAAACCAGTGACATTATTAATGCGTTGAAGCAGTTAAATATTATCCTTTAGAAAAAGGCTTTATAAAAACAATATTTTTCAATTTTAATCTACCATTGCAGCTCGTTTAGCGATTATTTCTGCTTCATTCTGCTTAGTCTCATGTCTTTCGGGAACGGGAGCGGGAGTATTTGTCGCTTTACAAGCTGTCTTATGTCGTGGCCAATGAGCTTTTTGGCACTGGGGTGAACAATATGAAATAGATTGACAACGACTACAATCTTTCAGAGGCGGATAACTCAATTCGGGTAAACTCTTACAAGCAGGATTGTCACAGGTTGCTTTCGTATAAGAATGACGAGAGATTATTGATTTTAGCTTACAACCATTCATATTTTGAATGCCCACAGTATGATGATCGTTCCATACATCAAAATCTTTATATTTCTTTTCTATCGCGGTTCCTGATACATCTATTAACATTTGATAAGTGGCTATTGCTTCATTAAATCGGTTTGATTGTGCAAGGCAAGTTGCATAATTGGATTTAGCTGAAAGCCACATGGAATCTATGAGATGACCATTATTTTCACTCTTGGCAACAGCGGGTCTTTCGCTATTTTTGCAGAGAATTAATGGTTCTAAAATATAAATGGCCCTGTAGAAAGCTGAACGAGCAATTGGGAGGAATTGATTGGCGTAATCTTGGAAAAAACATGATAAGCTCATGAAAAATATTCCATATAAAATTTCAAGATCAGCTACACGTACAGGGCCATAACCTATTTTCAATTGAAAAAGCATATAGGCAATTTCATATTTATCACAAGCACTCTTCAAATAGGCTAACGATGCATATTTGCGAGCCATCATTAGATAATCTCCGCACATACGGGTGATATTATCAAATTTACTGGTTGACGGGCTCATTTTTTCTATAATGTCAATTAATTCCGTGTACTCAGTGCCCATTTTTTCTAATCCAGGCAAAATGCTAATAATATTATCCACTTCTTTCACCATATAAGGTCTTTTAAACTCACATATTCGCAAAATTAATTTGATTGTTTTTACGTTGAGACGGGACATGATCTGCGTGTATGGAACGCTACAGAATTCCCCTTAGATTTCTCAATATAACGAAAAAATCAATTTTTATATGGTTCATAATAAACATAGCTGATAACTATTAAATTCAACCATTTTTCTAAATTTATTAGAGGGAGAAGTTGTTTTATTAAATGGTTATATAGATCAGATGCACGTTGTATAGCTGGGGCAATGGACATCAGTCGAGGTGAATTGCCGTTATCAAAAATTGGTGCGAATAATTTTTGTAATTCGTTGGATGTGAGCTTTACCGTAACCGCTGGAGTAAATTTCCAGTTCTCTTCGATGAATTCTTCATATGTTTCATTATATTCGAATTGGTTGTCGTTGTCGTCGTCGTCTATGTTTAAAAAATTCTCATCACAATCAAATTTTTCGGGATATATCATGGGCGATAATTGTTCCAGCGTTTCCAAATATTTCTGTTCTTGTAAATCTTTCCAATAGGTGGAAATCACATAAAAAAATTCGCCATTGGTGATAAACCACCTCTTTTCTATTACGTAATATTCTGGCATCTCAACGTATATTTGAGTTCGTGACCATTCTTTATCTGCGAAATATTTATTCTTTGTATTTCTAGCACATGTGTAAACACATCGTATTAATTGATCGTATTGTTTGCTGGCTTCTATGAATGGCAATTCCATATTGTTTACTTGTTTATTACTGTTAGTTGGATTCAAGATTATTAAATATCAATTTTCCTGCTGTGGGTTCATATTAGATTATATATTTGACTAAGTTTTTTAATTGTAATTGTTTTTTCACTGACCATATCCGCATTTTTCTCTTCTTTTTCCATGTATTGATAGGATTTTTCATTTTCGGCTCGGTTCTCCTTTAATTGTTTGTACCATTCCTTCAATTCATGATCATAAGGGGCAATCAAACCGATAGTAAAATCCTCGTTGTTGGGAAGTCTGGGTGGATCCGTGCACGATGTGTTAAATATTTGGTAATTAAGTATGTATACATTTTTGAAAAATATCGTGTCGTGGGTTATGGTGAAATATTGATATTTATCTTTTGGATCACCATAAAATATGTAAATGTGTATGAATTTATATGTATTGAAATTAACCTTTATTGCGAAGACAAAAATGACATAATACATTCCTTGACCCAAGTAGAGACTTGTGGATATGGCATTTTCATCTATCGGTTTTTCTATTGAACGCATAAATTCGCGTGAAATTTTAATCAATTGATCGGGACTCAAATTCATTGCTATGTTACTATAGTATGTGTGTCATATAATGAACATCGGTTTATATTTTCAACTTTTATCTCTTTCCTTTTTTCCAATGGGATTTCTGTGGTCTTGCGTGTGTTTTATTTCTTTTGACAGTTCTCGGAGTGATGACGAATTTTGAATCACTTTTTGTATTATCTTTTTTTACAAAATCTGGTGACATTTTTGTGATTTTCGGAGGTTGCATCAAATACCAAAGATAAAACATATCCATCGTAGTAATAGTTTTTTGAGAAATTTTCCCTGATAGTTCAAGTAGGAAGAATTTATATATGAAGTCACTGAGAGAGACAGATGCTCTTAGGGCGGTATGCAATACATCATCACTTATGGGAAGTATCTCCATGAAGTTTGCTCGCGATTTAAATAGGTCGTGTAGATGCAATGGATGTATATTTCTTATTGCTTTAATGACTTCTTTGGGTATTTTCGTATTATTCTTGATGTGGGAAACAATAATTTCACGTGCTAGTCCTTTTGAAATGTTCAGATGACGAATGTATGTGCCGTTGGTAATAAAAGAGATCAATATTGTTTTGAATCGGTTGATTTCGTCAATATCGAGAAATGATAGAATATATCCGTTTAGGTGTGTGTTCTTCATTTTAGTTATTTTAGTCATTTCAGCCCAAAAAGCAGATACTTTTGTGATGGCGATATTTTGTAGAAATTTTTTGTGCGCATTGATTAAGTTACGGTAGATATCTTCATCATGATCGTCAACATCATATCGAGTTGCCGGGTAGCTCACAGTTCCTGTTGAAAGCTTCATCTTAATAGGGTGGCCGAGAGCAAGAGTTGATTTGGGAATCGGAATACCCAAAGAAGCCATCTCTTTTTTTAGAATCTCATTTTTTGCGCAATAATAGTTAGAGAGCCACTGATTCCCCAGAAAATGATAGAAAAACATTGTTTGAAATCATAGATATCTTAAAAAGGTATTATAGAACAATATATTTCAATTTTCTTCATCGTTTTGAAAATGTTGAAAATATAATCTGTTGGAACCTTCATTTATTTTACAGGGCGTTATAGCTTGACAAATGGCGTTCAGAATTGGTTCATTAATTTCTCGTTCATTAGTTGCAACATCAGGATCAGTCGTACGTTTTCCAATTGGTCCTAAATCTCAGAGGCCTTTTCATAGTAAACCTCGTTGCGGAGATAGATATCGATATCGATACGAAAGTTCGATTACTAGACGACAATTACTGATTACATTTGGATATGTTGGCTTTAGCTCTGCTAGTTTGTTATGGGGCATTTATATTCTAAAACCAAAAGAGAAGGTTGCGGCTTAAACAATTCTTTCTTGTTTGAATATCAATGCATTCAGTTAATTTTTCCATCGGGAGATTCTCGTGTTCGAGTTTCAGCCATTAAGAACTTTAGAAATAGACACTCTTTTAATCCGAATGAATATTATTTTCTAATAGTTAAAATTTATTCCAAGATTGAATCTATCGAAAATTGCTATAATTCTTCCTTCTCTGGTCAGGAGACGTACAATAATATCTCCCAACAATTGCACAGCTCTAAATTCCCCTATATATGATGTGGGTAAGAGTCCTTCAAAAATAATTCCATTATATACAAATTGATCGTGATCTTGAATAAGATTGAATGGTCCCGTAGAAAATGGAATGATATCAGTGATAGGAATTTCATTAAAAAAATATAAATAATTAATTGTAATTACATTTTCTCCAAGAGATAAAAATGTTTCAAGTCGCACTTCTAGAAAATTTGAGGATCCACCATGAAATATTAATTCATACTGTTTATTTAGATAAAGTTCTCGTGGATTTTGTAATTCATAAGTGTAGTTATAATCATATTGAAATTCGTAGACATTTAAATTCTTACTCATGTGTTATATATTTATAATAATAGAAAGTTAAAAATACAATTAGATAATTATGAGTGAAGGGAGGGGAAAAATTGAATGTCAAATTAACAGTACATATATCGAATCGTGATTGGCATCACAATGGTTTTAGGGTAGGTGAAACTTTGTATGACACCGATCTTATTCATAAGCCATTGTCGATGATTGTATTTCTGCATTAATTCATCTATTATATCCAATTTATCTTTGGATATGATAGCTTGCTGTTCCTGCTCCTGCTCCTGCTTTGTTTTCGAAGTCATGTGTGTCAACAATTGTTAAGATTATGTGGATGATTTAAATTATTAGATGTGTCAATTTTTTGATGAAAATTCTATCGCTCGGATTTGAACCGAGATCAGCCAATGTATAAGATTGGTGCCCTACCAGTTGGACCACGATAGATAATTATAGAACGTAATATCTCTTTAAATGTATTCTTTATATAAGAAAAAAATTGAAAAATCTGATAAGTTGATAATCTCTTAACATTTAATTTTTGATTAGAGGGCAGGGATGTCTGAGTTGCTCATTCCAGTCTGTCAGTTATCTGTTTGTTGTTGGTGTTCGAAATTATTTACCAATGAAAAGATCAAATTGTGTTGTTCGATGACATATTGTGACGATTGTTATCTGAAACACAAAGAGAGTATTGTCTGTCGAGCAGCGTTGTGTGTGGAACCCGCAAAAGTAGAAACTAAAGATGAAAAAACAGTGACTAGTGCGGTTTGCTCCCATTGTCATTCGCCCCTTTCTTTTGCCGAGGGAGTTCAATATTGTATGAAATGCGATATCGACAATTTATATCAAACGAAACTGGGCGTTCCCGTTCTAAAAATGTGTTCCATTTGTTGCAAATTACAATACCATCGCCTTTTTGAAAGAACTAGGAGAGATTATTTAAATTGTTGTGGATTATTCTTTTGCAAATACTGTCTGCCGAGGCACGAACAAAAACACTTACCGTATCTTGATTGTTGTGCAACGAGGGATTCAAATAAGTTAATACGGCTCCAGTGCCGCGAATGTAAAAGTATTGTCCATCTTAAATGTGGCAGTCCTGTTAAAACCGCTGAAGATCACGAATCTAAAACGTATGACTATGATATCAGGAATCGTGATTTTTTAAATAGGAAATTTGTTTGCAATAAATGTATCTTCTTAGGGGGAATTAAAGTTCGTTGCGAGTGTTTAATTAACTTGCATGAAGACTGTAATCGGGAAATAGATTTATTTAAGGCTTCAAAATGTGGTTCATGCAATGCGTCATATTGTGCTGAGCATTTTTCGAAATGCCATGATTGTAATAATCTGTTGTGTTGGTCCTGTGCGAGAGAACATAAATGTGATAGATGTCATCAGTGTCAGTTTCGAATAGATCATATTCCATGTGATTTTTGTAACACAATGATGCATTGTAAAAAGTTATATTTTTTTCATGAAGGTGGACTGTATTCTGGTTTAATCCAAAAAAATATCTGCTGTAAATGTGAAGAAGACATTGATAAACACCACGAAAGAAAAATAGTTCCGGGCAGATGTGATGATTGTAAGATGGATTTTATGGTTCCACCGGAATTTAAGTGTGATAGTTGTAGTAAGCTTCTGCATTTTGTGAATAAATTCGTTTTGGATCATGCATGCGGCATATGTCAGGATGACTTTATGAAGAATCCGTTGGGTACAGATGGATCTAGTTTGACGGTGATATCAGATTTGTGTTGTGATTGTAAGAATCGAATTAGTAAGGAAAGCAAGATTTTGATGGGTGTGTTGCCTATTTTTACAGATGGTGTCATTACAATAATTTCTGAATTTGTTTGCAAGCCGATCAATATTTCACAGTTTGCCCGCTGTACTGTGTGTCACAAATACACTTGCCATGGACATTTAAAGAAGCAAATATGTATTAATTGTAAAGATATCGAAATCGATTATGATACTTCATGCTTGTCTTTTGCCGTTTAATATGTATCGTTTCCAAAAGTGATATCTGCTCCTTCTAGACACTTCAGACCACTTTTTGTTATATTCCGGCAATACTGCAAATAAATTGTATGGACTCCTTTGAGATATTGCAAGCCGCTATCCGTTATTAGATAGCAATATGACAAATCAATTGTATGAACACCTTTTAAATATTCTAGGCCTACATCTGTTATGCGAAAGCACTGGGTCAAATGAATTGAGTGAACGCCCTGTAAATATTGCAAACTGTTATCGGTTATCTGATAGCAGCCTTCCAAAAAAATTTTGTTTATGCCTTTTAAATATTCTATACCGCGATCTGTTATTTTTTTGCATCGAGTTAGATCGATTGTATGAGCTCCTTTTAAATATTGCAGCCCCCTATCTGTTATTCGATTGCAATCAGTGAGATTAATTGAGTGAACGCCTTTTAAATATTCCAAGGCGTTATCGGTTATTTCACAGCAACCCTTCAAAGAAATTTCTCTAACGCCTTTTAAATATGCTAACCCTTCATCTGTAATATGTTTGCAGCCAGCTAAATTAATTTTCTCGACACCTTTTAAATATTCCAAGTCCCAGTCCGATATTTGACTGCTGCCTTCCAAATTAATATCGCTAACACCCTTTAAATATTCCAAACCATCACCGGTTATATTATCACAAAATGACAAATCAATCGTATGGACGCCTTCCAAATATCGTAAACAATCATCTGTGATTTTATTGCAACAGCTCAGGTAGATCGTATGCACACCTTTTAGATATTCCAAAGCGGGATTGGTTATTTTCTTGCAACAAGTTAAATTAATTGTATGAATACCTTTTAGATGTTTCAAAGCACGATTTGTTATTTTACCACCAGTTAAATTTAGCGTTTGAATGCCTTTCAAATGGGATATATCAGCATCAATTAGGGAATCCACTGTGTCTATTAGTCTGAATTCTTTGATGAATCTTTGGGTGATTGATCTATATTCACTTTCTGATCGGCATAATGGTATGAGTTCATAACTTCTCAAGTATGATAACACAATTGCAACGATGGGATCAATCATCAGGTGAGCCGGAGTGATTAGCTGAATATGGAGTCATTTTGTGTATTTTTCAATTTTTTGCTTTAAAATTTGAAAAAATATTTAGCTGATTTTTATTCAATGATGGATATGATTATATGGATTGTACGTGTGTTTTTAGGAGGCTCCCTCCGGATTTACAACATATCGTCATAGAATATGACCGTAGAGTAATATTTAATTTATCCAAATCTGATTTAGATAATTATGACTGGTTTAAGTTGATCAAGAGAATTTTCTCTCTGAGTTATGATAAAAGTACATCGAGTGGTGAACAAATAATGAATGCATATATGCACAACTGTCGGAGAAGATCGAATATTATTTGCGGTTATTCTTTTACTATTGTAAGAACAAATGAGAAAAAATTAATGAGTGGCGGATTGGAAGGAGGAAACAATTTTTTTAAAGAAATAATTCTACCTGGCAACGTCTCTGAAATAATACCGAGTGAGTCCCATTTAATTATAAAGTCAAAGGATGGAACATTAATGAGAACGGAATTTGCTTATTATAATTGCCATGGAAATAATTTTGAGATAATCGGTAATGTGGGGAACGATTATGTTGAAGTGGTAAACAAGAGTAGTAATGTAATTCTTCGGTTTGGCAATGGAACATTAATGGTATGGGGTAAAAACAAATCTGGACAATTGGGAATAGGTCATGCGTTGCCTGTGAAAATCTTTGAAACAATACCTAGATTAAATAATGTTGTGGAAATTTCCTGTAGTGATGCGCACACAATCATAAAACTTCGGGATGGAACCTTATTGAGTTCGGGTAGTAATACTTATGGAGAATTAGGTCTTGGAGATAATGTCTCGAGAAATATCTTTTGTGAAATAAAGCATATTCCAAAAAATATATCAAAAATTACATGTGGGGCGAATTATTCACTCATTCATCTTATGGATGGAACGTTAATGATTTGCGGAGTTAATAGTTTTGGAAATTTTGGTCTAGGTGATTCTATATATAAAAACGTTTTTCATGAGATTGGTTTGCTACCAAAAAATATTGTCGATGTGTTTATCCATTCTACTTATTCTTTGATTAGATTAACTGATGGAACATTGATGAGTTGCGGAAATAATCAGTATGGAGAATTGGGTTTGGGGGATGATATTGAAAGAAATTTGTTTTGTGAAATTAGGGGAATACCGAAAAATATTGTTGAAATCGCTTGTGGCAGTTATTTTACGATAATTAGATTGACAGATGGAACGTTAATGGGTTGTGGATGGAATGGATGTGGTCAACTTGGCCTTGATGACACTAGTAATAGAAATATTTTTGAGAGAATACCTGCTGTACCGAAAAATATTTCAGAGGTGAAATGTGGTGGTGGTCATACAATAATTCAGTTAACGGATGGAACAATTATGGGTTGTGGACACAATGGTAATGGGCAGCTGGGCCTCGGAGATACAATATGTCGAACAAAATTTGAAAAAATATTTATTTGAATTATTTTTGAAATATCCACGTCTCTCCTTGTAAAAAGCCATTTCCTGGTCCACCAATAGCTAAAGTTGATCCACTTGCGGAGAAAGATACAGACATACCGAAAGCTTGACCGATCTCTCCTTCTTTCATAATTTGGAGTAAATTAAATGTATCACATTCTCGTTTATAAATTGCCGTTAATCCATCTCCATTAAAAATAGCAGGGGCTCCTACAGCTAATATATTTCCTGAATTATTGAATGAGACACTTGTACCAAATGCGGAATTAATAGCTGGTTCATGAATTTTATCGAGAAAGGACCATTCGTCGTTGTCTCTTTCAAAAATGAATACTTCTCCAATATTTTGAAGGGAACCTGGAGCGCCACTTGCTAAAAGTGACCCTTCACCATTTAATGATACAGAATAGCCTTGCAGTGACCCTCCTATGGCATTCTCGCAAAATAAATTGGGTCCATCTTGAATCCATGCTGCTCCTATTTTATTAAACATCCAAACTGCACCTCTTAGGTTATCGTCATCATTTCCGCCGCTGGCTAAAATTCTACCATTGGATGATAATGCTACGGAGATACCTTGAATCGATTCATAGCCGCCGATACCTACGATCTTCGGCCCGTCTTGTGTCCAAACATTTCCGTCAGCGATTCTTGTCCATATCCAAACAGCTCCTTTGAAATTATCATCTGCTAAACCGCCAACGGCAATGACATTGCCAGCTTTGGAAATTGCTACGGAATATCCTTGGGCAGCATCCCCTACATAATCACTACCGACTAATGGTAGAGTTTGATTCCAAATTCCATTGTCTAGATGAAAGACAACAATTGCTCCAACTTCTTCTTCAGGTGAAACAAAATAAAATGGAACGCCCATGACAATATATTTTCCATCAAATGAAATAGCTACAGAAAATCCTTGGTTGTTGAAGTCACCGACATCATTGGCTTCCAAAAATGTTTCTTGCTCCCATTTACCGTTGATATTAACAAAGACAAATACACCAGATCCAGCAGCGCCAACAGCAAGAGTTTTACCATCGCCAGATAGGGCTACTGCATTTGCTTGGTAGGGGATAATTGGATCAGTCATTCCGATAATGTGAGCAGTATTTTTATAAGGACCACGTGACTGCAATTTTTCTTTAGCAATTGGTTTGTGTTTTTTTGCCCGTGATCGTATAAAACTTAGTAAATCGTGAGGAGTGAAAATATTATTTTTTTGGTTAGGGATCATATATATGTCTATATTATATAATAATTTATGTACTGAAAAAATTGATATTTTGAACATATTGCGAAGTTCTTAAGATTTTGACATTGTACTTTGCGATAATGCGACAGCTTGTTAAACTTGTTCAGCGTTCGCGCCTGTTTTCCACAGTTGCTGCAGTTAGGGCAGCAGCATCAAGACCTTTAGTTCATAAGAGTGCTGGCCGTATGGGATTAAAATTTGCGGTTGCGGCGGTGGCAATAGGAACTGTTGTTCCATTCACCGTTAATACAGCTTTTGCCAGTAGTGTATTGTCACCGGAAGCAGCTCAAATAATTGAAGCTAAGGCAACCGTAAAAAAATACCATGATGATGCAACACATTTCATTCAAAATGAGTTATGGGATAAATATTTATTAGATCCCAAACAAAATTTAGAACTTTTTAAGAAAACGTTGGAATATGCACTTTATTGTCAGAAAAACGTTCCTGAATTAAAACCGTTGGTTGCAACGATTAATTTCCAGAGTCTGATTTTAACGGTAATTTCTCAGGGATATATTGAAACATTTGATGAATGCTTTGGTTTTGATAATGTCGATGATATTGTAAATATCTGCACATTTGATCTACGCAGTGTTCCCACTATTTATCAAAAAATCATACCATTTATTCGCAATGAAGATTCTCGCAAACAAATTGTTCATAAATTAGCGAACAATCGAAATTTGAATTTGAATGATGTTTTATTTGCCATCATTCAAAAAACAATATCTGAGAGCAAAACAAAAATTATCGATTCAAGTTATCCGAACATTTGTACTTCATATGAGAAATTCCAGTGGTTCGCATCGAAAGGTTTGATTGACGGTAATAATGCAGGGAATTATATTAGTCGTATTTTGATATTGGGGACTTATGGAAACAGTACTTTTTCAGGCTTGGAATTAATTAAAGTTGTCAACCATTTGCTTGCGTTGAATCCGAACCCAGAAGTGAAGAAAAATATGACGCTATCGATTTTAAAAAATATGAACCGTGGTGAAGAAAACGGGCATCTATCTTTTTTGGTTGATAAAATTGGCTCATCTTTCACGAAAGAAGAATTTGATATTTTTAGCAATGAAATTAAAAATCAATATCCTATTTCGGGAGATGCGTTTTTGAAACATCTAGCGTCCCGACATCCAAAACTATACGTTGTATCAACGAAAACTGGTATTTTTTCTTTTTTAAATTAATTTATATTTTCGTATGTCAACCGTTTTTGCTTTAATGTAGCCAAAAAGTTTGGCACATTCAGATGGTTGATTCCAAAAATTGCTTTTGCATAGTGTTATATTCAAATCACGGATGCAGTGATGTGGTAATTGCCGATGACAGAAATTGCATGTGGGTATCAATTGACCAGGGTTGGAGCATTTTTTTGGAGGATAATGAGCCAAAGCAAATGAGCGATGTTTATGATAGTATATAGTGGCATCTTTTTTAATTAAACTATCGTTTTTTACGTATTGTTTCGGTGGCTGTGGTGTTTCACATATCAATGATCGATGGATAATTCCGCCGAGACGAAAAATTTTAAGATTATCACTAGAAGAAACCAAACTTTTGAAGAAT
>Ga0207047_1057_pt1 | contig 27916 bp, 31 predicted proteins | sample Alteio_BWMinCont_67_FD_153302 | JGI IMG/M metagenome (GOLD analysis project Ga0207047, IMG submission 153302) | Enriched cells from forest soil in Barre Woods Harvard Forest LTER site, Petersham, Massachusetts, United States -... | ecosystem: Environmental > Terrestrial > Soil > Temperate forest >...
TTTTCAATTTGAACCGAAATATCGTCGATCTTTTTCTTATCCAGCCTTTCACCACTGAGGGTGCGACGAGCGAAGGCCTCCAGGCGATCATCCAATTGCTGCACTAGAGTTTCAAGGTGTTCAAATTGTTCAACCGCTTTAAAAACATGTTCTGGAAGTCGTTTATGTGCAGTAGTATCCTTTTTGCGATATTCGCTCTTACAAATTTTGCACATAAGAACAAAATCCGGACAAACATCGGCATCAGGTTTATGCACCACATAAGCCTCCTTTGTCATCACTTCTTTACAATCCACGCACGAAACCAACGCATATTTGCACTCTTTCAAGTGTGAAATGTAAGCTTCACCATTCACACCGAAGATGATCTTATCTTTGCAACCACGCCGTTCATAAAGACAGCTAACCGTGTGTGTCTTTAATTTTCCCGAAATCGAGAAAGCTGGAACATTAACGATCCCTTTCTTATCATCTCGCACAAGGGTTTCAGGACATGCGGAACACTTGTCCAATCCAGCTAGCTTCTCGAAACAACCCCGACAAAAAGTGCATCCGCATGGAAGGGAAAGGGGCATAAGGGGAACCTCGTCGCATTTCTTGCAAGTTAGCCCACATGGATCCTCTTGAAAAGCTCCAAAAATTCTCATCGGAACAGTTTGCATCAAACTTGGATTGGGTGATGGGGCCAATTTCTCAGGCACTACGGGCACGGGCACCACTAGTGGTGCCACCGCAACTTCAACAACTCCTTCACTCATTTCCTCTAAAGCGACGTGTATTAATAACCCAAAATTGTTATACACTATACAATTAATTTATATTTCAATTTTTTTTATCATACAGTACAATCTAACGAAAAATTTCGCATACATTCTTTTATTATTGATCCAATATTGATTCTTTTTTTTATCTTGGTAGATTATCGCTGGACCGTTTAATCTGTGTAGTTGTCCATTGATGTAATATCTTTGCGTCCATCGTGTCTCACAAGCAGGTCCATCTTCGCGATGGAGCTGGCCGTTCTTATACCAATATTTATTTCCATCAATCGTTTCCCAAGCTGCTGCTCCATCACGATGTCGCTTTCCGTGAATAAACCACTCACGATCTCCATTAAAATGCTCAATAGCTGGCTCTCCACCGCACCTGTGGATCTTCCCCTCAAAGTACCAAATCCTAGTGCCACACTCCGTTTCAAATACACACATCCCTAATCCCCCTCTCACCACCAATACTAATCACTAACCCTTATAAATTCAAATTTCTGAAAAAATTGAATATATATCTCCTTCAACAAAGAATAATCATTAAGTTATCTATATCAATATAATGGATAGTAAACCAAAAACGGCATTTGCGGGATATGAAATAGATTCTATCTCCGTTCAAACGCTCAATTCATTGGGGTTCGACATCGCCTCATATGAAAAAAATGAAATCCCATCCGGGCAATTGACATATTTCTTAGAATATGATCTAGGCCCAAGTGAAAATTTCAGATGTAGATATAACAATTGGTCATTTGAAGCAACATACATGAAATACCCCAGTAATCCACAAGGAAGTTTCTACGTGAAACAAATTAAAGACACCTCAAATGGAAAACACTACAAAGTCGACATAAACCTCTTCTCTTCACATACTGAATTTTTGAGAATTTTGGATTTGGGTATGGATTTTATATTAGATGAGAAATTCGGGAAATATAAAACTATTCCTTACGAATTAGCAAAAAAGGGATATCAGGTGAAAAGAATTAGGTGGAATTTTAATCAGCTGAATCCGAGTGAACAGACGTTGGCTTTGACGAAATTAGATGATTCTCGTCCATTGTATCTTTTCCTCACGAAGGGGGAGGAACAGATGGAAATAGAAATAAGTGAATTCGATACAAGTGGGAAAGATCATCAAGCGAAACCATCGGTAATATATAAATTTACTCGAGGGGCAACTGATAGATGGTTCATTGAGGAATTATTAAAATGTGTCGAATTCGCGTTTATTCATCTTTCAGGGAGACATTTTGGATATTGGGAGAGTGGACAATTCTTTACTGGTGTGGAGTTGTTGCATTACTGGGAGGGGGCGACTGCTACGGAGGAATTTAGGAGTAGATTTATGTTCGATTCTGCTTTGATGAAGAGTAATTTGTATGAAGGACCAGAGATAGATATTATGTTGTGGTATACGTTTAGGTGTAATGATGCGGAGAGGATATTGAAGTATACGGGGAAGCCGATGGGAGGGAAGGATTTTAATTGGATATATGAATGTCATACGATTAGATTGACGTTTGATAAGAGAAAAGATGTAACGAGTTGTTATTTAACAATTGTATCGGAATATATTGATCATTTTGAGAAAAATGATGAGAGTAAAGTCCTTGAAGGGATTGGTGCTATAAGCGTTTTGGGTAGTTATTCTGCGCTTCATAAACAAGTTGTGGCGTATGTGAGCAATCAGATAGAAAAAAATGATCTTTCGTGTGGAATGACAGATCTTATGGATATAAAAAGTGATGGTGATGCGGTGAGTAAGATTGTGAATAATTATGTTGATAACAGTGATGATGAGGAGCCGGATAGTATCTGGAGTTTGAATGAGCGGTTGACCCGATTGAATAAATGGTAGATTTTTTTTATTGTTATGATGTATAATGGTTAAGAAGAAAATATATGTCGCAGGCCCGTCGTTTTCCGCTGGAGAAAAATATGAACAAAAGCTTATTGCGTATACTTTAAAGCAGAATGGGTATGAGACATATCCAGTTGATTGGGAGAGTGGGGGGGAGTTCAATTGTAATTTGTATCAATTATCGTTATGTTCGGGGGTTGTCGCGAATGTTAATGGTTTGGAACCAGATGCCAATACAGCGATCTCTATTGCTCTTGCTTTTGCCATGGGGAAAGCAATAGTTCTTTTCAAAGATGATACGCGCGTGTTACCGCCAGCTGTGTCAGCTTTAGCAACAGTTGCACCAGTATTTCAATTCACCGCAATCCCAATAGCATTAAACGAAGCTCTATCGCAAACAAAAAATTCTCCAGTAGAAAAATTAAACAAACAATTAAAAAAAGCGATCGACAAGGGCAAAAAAAATAATAAAACGTAAATATATTATGGAAGAATTGTATATTTGGGGTTTTCCGTTGGTGTTGACTGATGCAACGCGAAGAAGCATATTCCAAAGTACCGATTTAAGATATAACCAACTTTTAAATATCAATGTTATTAACGATCTTAGTAATAAATTTATCGTGAGACCTAATACTGATACTTATTATTCGGTGGCGTTTCTTAATTTAGAAAATCATCATTCTGTGAAGATAAATTTGCCTGAGAATCCATTGGAGCATTATTATTTATTTCAGTTTATGGATATGTGGACGGATGTGTTTTACTCTACGGGGTTACAGCATTTGGGTAAGAAGGGTATGACAATTGTTATTTCTCATGATGAGTTATTATTCGATGATGCCGATGTTAAATATATTCATGCGGCAACATCAAAAGTTTGGTTAGTTGTTCGCATAATGGCAACCAAAGGGGCATTAGAATTACAAAAGAGAATTTCTCTCGACAGCCTACCAGCATTAAATTTATCAAAAAATTCCCCCCCTCTCACAGAACCCCTAGATCAAGTTCTAATGCTCAAATCTACTTCTTATTTCAACATTCTCCATCATTTAGCAAAACAGAATCTACGCAATTATCACGATTGTGAGGCATTCTTTGAATTATCAAAAATGATTGCAATATGTCCCTCGCCAAGTATAAATACTTCATTCATCGTTGAGTATTTAACTAATTATGCTAAGCATATGGGGAGAAAGATAAACAATTGGCAGATTATATTGAAAGATGTTGGGGTTTATGGAGATAACTATACGGCTCGCGCAGCTATTGCATTATTGGGGTTGGCGGCAAATAAGCCACAGGATGCGATATATATGAATGCCACCCACGATGTAACTTCAGTTGGATTAAATGGGCACAACGAATACGAGATAACATTCAATGAACTTCCGCCGTCTAACCCAAAGGCATTTTGGTCGCTAACTATATATCTAGAAGATGGTTATCTCTACAACAATCCACAAAATAAATATTCAATTCACAGTTTCGATAAATATAATAAACAAAATGGAAAAGTTACGTTTTATCTATCTCATGATAAAAAAGGGGCGAATGTTCTACCAATTCCTCTTGAGGATTTCTCAGTGGTGATGAGGATCTATTGGCCGAAAGATGATGCTTTTAAATGGGTGCCTCCCGGTATTACTTTAGTCTCGTCTCGCGCCCGCCGCATCTCGTTCTTTCCCAGTTAGATCCTCCAGCCAAGTAATCGTCGCTTTGCTCGATAGGAAGCGCCCTAAAGATCGCAATACCATTCCACTTATGAGCAAAAGACACATGGAGAAGAAATACTGGACATTGACCAATCCCATTTCAGTGAACAATTGAGTAATCGTCATCGTTTGACTACCAGAAACCAACAACGTAAATCCGATCAAAACTGCACCTAACAAAGAATATAACAACTTAATCGTTGAGAACGTGATCAAAAATAATCCCGTAATCGAACTAACATTGCTGCAAAGCGAAAGCAACAACCCCGAAAAGTTTCCAAAATCGATCGTGATCGTTTCCCTACTCATTTTAAATCTTACAATTTAATATAAACTTCCTAAAAGTGTTTATTTCAATTTTTTTAGAAATGAGGGAAGTTCTCAAATTTCTTCCTCACAGGAACATAAGATTTTCTAATACCGAGTCTTTCACAAAAGGTCAACGGACGGGGTCTCTCCCCCAACTTCTCACGCGCCTCCAACAATCTATTCTTCTGTTCCAAATGCTTTATCTTCGATTTTAAATGAAACTCCCTATTCGCCAAGATCAAATCCCATTCATGTTGACTATAGCTGAATTTTATTAAATCTGCATAAACTTTAACCGCATCCTCTTGCTCCTTCTCCGAAAAGGCATAAGAATAGGCGCATGCCATCAGTTCTCGAAAGAAATCACGATCATCTTTGTTCAAAATCGCTAATTTTATCATCGCAGGACTATAGCCCAAATAAGCACTTTCACTAAACCATGCCTTCGCTTTTTCCTTCTCGCCATCTTCATCATAAATCAAACCCAAGACATACATCGCTTCAGAATAATCAAACATTGCAGCTTTTTCCAACCACTCAACCCCAGAACCCCTCCGTTGTAGTCTAACCAAAAGTAACCCAATGAGCAAACAATAATATTTGTTTTTTGGCTCATGTTCAAGACATTCCTCCAATAATTCTTCAGAATTTTTTAGAGAATCTGGATGGTTTAAATAATACATCACTTTCGCGTCTAAATCTTCGAATATCATTTCTGTTATTATATATTTTTTTCTCTATATATCATTTTGGTAGGCATCCTATTATCAAAGTACAAACCATTATCGCGAAACTGAAGTATATCGCGTCGAAGTCATTGTCATCATTTGGTATAATATCGGCGATAATTTCTTCCAGTGGTTCCGGAGGATGCAATAATTCATGTTTCAGAAACGCTTCAACTGTGCCTTTCCATTCACAATTGACAAACTGACATTTCGTTATCTGTCTTTCAATAAAATTCTTAATCTGGTTATTTTCTACTAAATACGTTATTTGTCCTCGACAATTTGGACAAGTATTAGTCTTCGTGATTCTTTGATTTTGGTTTATACAGGAAGCACAAAATAAGTGCATACAATTAGTTATTGATGGTCCTCTGCTTAGCAAATGACAGATTCCACATATGAATTCTTTCAGGTCATCTCGAGTGCTATCAAACTCGAATCCACCCGCCATTGTAGATACTTCATTCTTATCATTAATTCTCAACAAAAAGTTATAACATTCAACTTTTCGCCTTAGATAAGATCGTATCAACAACTTCAGCAAATGGCGAAATATCATATTCTGGGTCAACGTCAAATTTAATCATCTGGCTTTCTTTTCTGTGCTCAAAATAATGACTTCGTACCATGTACAAGCGTTCGTTCAACTCATTGAAGATAATGAAATCGTGTGTTAAGGGGTGAACGATCATTGTTTCATAGGTGAAACAATGGGGGATTGACCCATGGTTAAATTCTATGTCTTTGGTAAGTTGAACATTCGTGTAGATACTAAATCGTGATTTATGTGCAATGCATGTGGCATAAGAGAATTTAATCTCAGCCTTGGAAGAACCAAATGTACTGGCAACACGGATACGCAAAATCCCCTCCTCTCGAGATTGAAAAGCTGAAAACGCCCACCCCATTGATATATCTCTTGTAAAGCTCCCTCCTTCCTCTTTAACATTCTAAAACATTCATCCATTCAATTTTTTGATAAAATTGAACATCTCATTAACTGAAAACTTTTTCATTAGATGAAGGAAAGTATATATTTCGTTGAAATGGCTGCTCACATTATTTCCGAAGAGGAGATTCGGGAGACGATTTATAATGTGATGCTGGAGATTGCTTTAAAGCAGGAAGCGAAGGAAGTTATCCAGAGTGTAAGGGAAAATAAAGGCGAATTTCTCATGAAGCTATTGACATCAACTATACAACAAATTTGCTCTAGTTATGCTGCAGGCCGACTCCACACGATTCGAGGAAATAAAGTCACTCTTGCTAATGTCCATTCAAATTTCCGCGATCTGTTCATAAATATGGAAAAAATAGCTAAATTAGATAATCAAGCTGAAGCTATCGTTAGTTTGAGGAAAATAGCTTATGTCATCTCTGAGGATCCCATTTATAAAAAATTGATTGGTCAGTTTCTGAATTTCTACATGGAAAGTCAAAAGGCACGGCCAATGATGATAACGGTCGATATGATTCGTGAAACATTCTATAATATGATGGCTGAGCAAGTCATCATCAAAAAAAATGTCCGTGTTGCTGCTTTGGTTGACATGGATAGTTATGTCTTCCTTGATCTGACAGCATTCGTCATCTTAGACGTTGTCTGCACAAGTGTAAATTACAAAGGTATTCTGCTTCACAATCAAGCAATAGTCACAGACACAAACTGCCCAGCAGAATACAAAAACTTCTACATGATGGCATCGAAATTGAAAGCGGAACTAGTAAATCTCACTAAAGAAGAAGTCGAATTGGTTAGGGTATTCGCATCTAGTGATCCAGAGAAAAAATACTCTGCTGATCAAGAGAGGAAAAAATCAAAAAAAATAGTCACATTAGTGACGATTATAAAAGATATGGCAATCCAAATTAGTCAAAACGAAAATTTCCGTCAGGTCATTAATGATGTTATTAAATTCTCCATCGAAGCGCATTAAATTTTTTTCTTATAGAATATAATAATGGTCATTACAACAAAAATATTGATTGTGTATTTTGCATATTTGAATAAGGCGAAAGCTTGGTGGGAAATTATTTTGGGCCAATTGATTGAGTTGAAAGATTCTGGACTATTGAATCATGGGAAATTGTATGTATGCTTAACTGGCGCGTCTCCTGCTATTGCAATGGCGAAAGTGTTGATTAATTCTTTATTGACAGCGGTTGAAATTCAAACTTCGGAAGAGAACAGATATGAATATCCTGGAATTTCGTTAGTTTGGAATCTTGCTAATCAGCCTACTTTGGATCCTGATACGAAAATATTATATTTCCATTCTAAGGGAATGTTCAGTGGACCCAAAATTGGAAGATGTTTTGTTGAAAAATATTTGACGAAAACCGTTGTTTTGGATTATGAGGATGTGTTGAAAATATTTGATGATAGTAATGTAAATAAGATTGGAGTTGGAGCTTCAGCGAGGGGATATATATGGTTTAATTTTTGGTGGGTGAGGGCATCTTTTGTAAAAAATTGTGAAAAACCAAAAGTTAGTAATCATAATAGGTATTATTTCGAAACATGGTTGGGAACGCATCGTGAACAGAAAACTGCTGCGGATTGTTTTTCCTTGGTTAGTAATAGGACAAATGATTTTTATACAACGACCCAAATGATAAAAATTATGGAGCAGAAGCGATATTTGAAATATTGTGCTTCGTCTCAAACTGTGATTGCTTTGTATGGATATTCGGATAAATATAAAGATGTGTCCGACATTCTGAGGGAAAATTTTTTAAAACATGATAAAATAGTTTTACCAGAGGGAAGTGAATTTAATAAATTTTTTAACGATGTGTCCTCGGCGAATGTGAAAAATTTAATCGTATGTGTGGGGAATCAGATATTTACCATGAATGAAAAATCTAATGCTACGGCAATAGAATTGAGTTAGAATTCATCCATTTCTATTTCTTGTTTTTTTTTGGAGGGATATCGACTTAAATAGATCGCTATCAGGAAAGAAATCAGCCCTGTTGCTAAGAACACAATAGCAGCGATTATAAAATTCCTATCAGTCGTTTTTAGAGATTGTAACGCATCAGAGGTAACATAGAATGCATCATCTCTTGAATCATAATGACCTATCCCCTTCGTTCCATTATAAGAATTAATAATTTGATAATATTTCGAAAACTCGGGATTAATCTTATCGAAATCATAGAAAGTATTTTTAATTAATGTTTGTTGATGGTGTTGACTTTTATACGTTAATTGATAGGTGACGTAACCTAGTAGGCAGACCTGATCTAAACAGTCGTATATTGAACAATCGATACCACATATCGAGATTTCAAGATGAGATCCCGATATAATTTCCCACGGAACATTTGAAGTGAATGAATTAATATGTGTTTCTAAATTCTTGTGGGAAACAAATAGCGCGATGGAAATCGCGAGGGAGAAAAATCCAACCCAATAATATGGCTGTTTATCCATATTTTACAAAATATGTTTATCTTATGGAAATTTAGGAAGTTATTAAATCAATTTTTTGGGATTGTAGCCGAGGCGTGTGGATCTGAGTGAGAGAATTTTTTGGATATAGCGTGCGCCGCTTTCGGTATGAATTAAGGGGGCGCATGCATCTTTTTTCCAACTCTTTATTGGTTCGGTCGCCGCTGACGATGCATTATCAAAACCTAAACGACAACCGGTGTCCAAAAATGACTCTGTGGCTAAACCTTCCGCTATTAAAAGAGCATGCTTATCTAATTCAATATGATAATACTCCGCTTCGGTGATACGCTCATCTTGAAATATAGATCCATTATTAACCAATAGTTTAGCACATATCAACTTTCCATTAAAATAAATCGCATGCTGAGGCGACACATATAAATCTTTATTTGGCATATTGGCGGCGATGGCATCTTTTTTAATACAAATCGGTTTAGCACTGGGATGCAATTTCGGATATGTCGTTTTCCCGATCCATTTTATCTTTTTGCTTATGAGTTTTGTTCCTAGTTGAGGTTTAGTTTGAACCAGATCGCCGATTTTAAGAGATTCAACCGGTATATAACCCGTTGGAGTCAAAATCTTAGTTCCACGGAGGAAACAAGCGGTGACAGTGCTTGAAGTTATCACTATAGCGGTATGCAAATTTTCCTCCAAAGAAATTAATCTTCCCGTAACAACATTGGCTAGATTTGCAGAAATTATACCCATATTTAGTAAAAAATTACCATAAATTAAACTTTGGAATATAGTCAATGAAAAACCCGGGCTTGATGTTCCTTCGACTGCCCAAAAAATATTCTGAGGATTTATTCCACCTTCCAATGTGATACTGCTTCCTTGTAAAAAGGATAACTCACCCGGTATAATAAATACGAAGAAATCTGTAGAACTACCCGTAAGTGTCAGATTGTCAAAAGAAAATAAACCTGCTGGATTACCACTAGAAGTCGTATAAATTCCAGCAGCCAAAGGTGAAGACTCTGACAAATTATTGGGTATTAGAGTTGCTTCTGGAAGTAAACTTATTGCTTGATTATAAGCCGTTTCTGCTTCACCTTGGGCTTGGTCAATAGTATTTAACGGCAGATTAGCGGGAGTAGTTGACGTTCCTGGCGGAAAACCAGTAACGGTACCAGGGTCAGCGCCCACATAACCATCTACCACTGTATTTCCCGCATTTATAATGAAACGAATAGCAAGTACACCAAATAAACTAGCATTAGGCCCTAAAGTAACTGGAGGCGGCATTATATTCTATAATATATCTATAGAATAAAAATTAAACCAAGGGCGATAAATTTTTCAAATATAATTCATCATAAAAAGGATCCCTAATCACATTATATGATTCATCCACATCAATATAATCAACTGACCCATTTGAAATTATCTTTTCTAAAAATACTAAAAATTTCTCTTTAATAACATCAATACTGTCAATCCTACTATCAAATTCAGAAACATTATTTCTCCCAAGTTTCGATATCCTCTCTTTAAGTGCACCAATATCGTTATAGAATATCGGCAAGGCGGTCCTTAAAAATATCGATAATAAATAACTCCACGTTTCTTCAAACACAGAAGCATGAATGATCACATGCGGTCTTATTTTATTAATAATCTTAAAAATATTCTTATTCTCATAGATCCCAATGTTAACAACTTTTATATTCTTAAAATTTAAAGTATGGGATTCATCACAACCGCCTACGTATAGTTCAAAATTATAGCTTACAGCTGTGTCTAATTTATCTAGTAAAGCTTTCACTACATCATGCCCCTTCGACATATGACGCCCGCCAAGATATAATATTTTTATCCAAGCATCATTCACTTTCGGAAAATACGGCACAACATCAAACATAATATCCTGATGCGGATGTACAACATATTTAACATTGGTTAAATTAATTTTCTTCTTATACACATCCACGACACAATTCGTTGGAAAAATAACCAATGCAGCTCTCTCAAACATTTTCTGAAACAAACTAGAACTATTATCCCTCCCATCGATCGAAAGATTCAGCGGATCTTTCACATTGATCCAATAATAGTCATGCACACTTATTATCAATCTAATGAACTTCTTCTTCTCCAACAACAAAAGGAATCGTTTAATCTCAACCGATGTCTTCAAAACACACATCAATGTATTAATATGCAAAATAACTTTTTTATTATCAACGTTTTCTATTTCATATAATTTTTTTATAATATTCGCATGATTCATGACTTTTATTCCTGAACAACTCACGTTTTCATTCGTATGAATCATATATTCATCACAAAAGCGGTCATTCAATTGTAATCGAATCAGATCTTGAACATATTGCGAAAGCCCTCCACCAATATTATGAGATATAACAAATATTCTATTTAGTGTTTCAGATTTATTCCTCGCACGCTTTTCTCTCCTGCCATATGCTAACCAATGTTTATAGGCATCCACTTTATTTTTAATCCCATTTTTCCTCAGATCTTTATAATAATCTAAATAAAATTCCCAATCAAACTCTTTATCCATATATATATAACCCTAGAAGAAAAATTGATTATTAAACAATTTAAATAGCAGTTAAACTCGTCCAAAGGTAGTAAACGAGTGCAAATGGAGTTTAGCCTAGAAAGAAAACTCCCCCTTTGGGATGCGAATTTGAGAGCATGGAAACATTGTTCTTGGGTCATTGCTAAGTTGCTTGCTATTGGTATCAAAGAAATAATTCTCGATGAGAAACAAAAGGAATTCAACAAGTGTCCAGATGAAAAGTTAAATTATTTTGGTTCATATTTTGATTCAGAGGGGAATACAGAAATCGCTTTAAAAAATTATCGAGAATTAATAGATGGCCATGCAACTTCTGCATGGAATTATGCTCGTATGAATGAAAATGGTATTAAGCGTAATAGGGATATTTTTACAGCTGTAATAAATTATGCAAGAGCGTGGAAATTATATGAAACACATGATGAAAAAACAAATTGTGAAAATGCAATATTGAACATTCTTAATCGTTGCAATCACCAAAGGAAAGAAATTTATTTCATTTTGCAAAAAGAAAGTGCTGCGCTTTATAATAAATTAACTGAAAAAACTATACTTTTGGATGATACTAATTTATGTCCTGATGTTCAATATATTGATGAGATAGTTCGTATTTTGAATGATGTTGCTTCCAGATGTTCCAACCCAGATTATATGTTGTGCCATTTGGGTATTGTTCATAACAATGAAACCAATTCTGATCAGTATAGTTATTCAGAAAAAATGATTTATGAGACGATTGCGATTCGTTTGTATGAAAAATCTTTTAATAATCGGTGTGCCAACGCTGCTTGGAATTTGGCAATATTATATAAAGAGAAGTTTTTAAAAAATCGATTTGAAGAGGATGGTAAATTAGTTTGCAAATGGTTTGCGAAGGCTTGGGAGCTGTATGAAGAATATGCGGATGAAGAGGTTTGTGCTATTAATATCGAGAGAATGATGAGTTATTTTTCAGATGATGGGAGTCGCATTGGGAGTTTGGTAGATGTGTCAGAGAGAGAAATTTTGGATTTTCAGATTCGTGAAGCATATCATGCACGGAAATTGGTTGAGATTGGGCAACATATTGAAAATATAAATAAGCTAACAAAAGAAATAGTGTCTTCGAGGGACGAATTAGATTCTATGGCAACTCGGTTGGGAATAAATTTTAAAATTCAGTTGACCAGATTAGATTTCATTTTGAAGCAGTTAAATACGCAATTGGAAAATATCTTTGAGAGGCATCGTCAGTCGAGAATTATGATAAAAAATTGCAATGCTGGCGGGATATAAATCGGTATACGAACTAAAATTAATTTATAGAATATAATATATGCAGGTGAATTATCATCATAAATATTTAAAATATAAAAAAAAATATTTCCAACTTAAAACGCAACATGGTGGATTAATCCTTACTGATGTTGAAATAGGAAATGCATTTGATGATTTAAAGAATATAGAAGAGACATTAAATTGGCTTGAATCCGCGGTAAATGGTACTGCGTTTGATAAAAATGCTAAAATTATATTTATACATATAGAAAATGGGATGGATAAGTATATAGTATATTCAGGTAATGAAGCAGACGGTATTGTTTATGTTAGTGAGATCAACGATTATGGCCAGGAATACGAATACAATGTGGCTCTTGGTGAAACAGTCCGATCACTGAAATCAAATGCGACACTAACAAAAAATATGAAACTGATTACCAAAAAACCACTGAAAGAAATAATGGCAGCGGAAGAACACTTTGCGCCTGATATTGAATATATTGATACGACTGACACTCTTCGTGAATATCTTACAAAAAAAAATATAAATTATCCAGAAGTTATATTCAAAATAGAGCAGGTTGTTCCTCCATTACAAATATCACTGGGTGATTATGTTACCAATCTTAAGATCGTTCGAAATGATTTGACCAATGCTATTAAGGTGTCGCTGGCATCGAGGATACAATCATGGAATCTATTGCATCGCCATATTCCTACCCCCATTGCTCGTTTGATACTTGATTATGCATTTTAAAACCATTGATGGCAATCTTCCAGCATTGAAAAAATTGACTTATTTTCATTTTATGATGGTCTTTAGATTTATGGCCGATTTGATGTAGGAGAAAATGAGTGGAAATCTTGAAGGGAAGGTGTCTTCCCTGGTCGAAGGTGTTCGTGCGCTTCAAGAATGTCATCGGTTAGTTGAAAAGCTTTCAGACTGTTCAGATTTTGATGAGAAAATTTCTGCATTCTATAAAGAAAAAAAAAATGAGTTACACAATTTGTTGAAAGGAAAGTTCAATTTTTTTGGTTCGGCTTATGATTCAGAAGAGAATATGGCTTTTGCTGAAAATTTGTATAACGAGAAAGAGGAAAATGGAGATCCTGTTGCTGCTTGGAATTTAGCTAAAATGGATCAAAGTTCTGGGGATTACATCTCCGCAATAAATGAATTGTGCTCAGCTTACGAGTTGTGGGAGTCAGAAGAAGATAAAAAAGCGTGCATAGACGAAATTAATCTTATGATTAAGAATGAAAGTTGGTCGAGAAAGGAAATTTATCAAGAATTGAAAGATAATTATGTGGAAATTTATAATAAAATAACTTGTGAGGGGAATTTGATTTGTGATAATGGGGTGAGTCTATGGGATGAACAGGTTAAGGAAACTATGTTGAAGATTTTTGATGAATGTCCTGAGGGAGGGGGATTTGCTGCGTGTGTCGTTGGAAATTACTATGCATTTACGTTACTGAATTTAAATAATCACGCGGTTGACTTTTGGTTCAAAAAAGCAATTGAATTAGGTTGCGCTGATGCAGCTTGGAATTATGGTATAATTTATAAAAATAAAATTATTAATTGGTTTGGGGTGAGAGAGAAAGAAACAATTGATAAAGAAATGATGATGTTATTTCTTAAATATACGGTTGAGGCTTGGAGGTTGTATACAAATGATATTGGTAAAGATGCTTGTATTGAACAAACAGTGAACGTTTTGGATGAAATACCATCGAAGAATATGGATAGGATTGAGAGTATGAAATTCAAAGGGGATATCTTCGGTCAGCTACGAAAGAGTGATGGTTTCTTGATCGCACTACTTGGTAAAAACTTTCCGTTAATTCTTATTGATATTCTGATTCATAGGGGAAATATTATGAAATTGGTTGATAATATTGTTTCGGCAAGGGATAGTGTTAGGGAGGTTGCGGATAAATTTAGTGTGGATTGTTCGGGACAAATAAGGAAATTGGATTCGATTTTGGAAAAGGTTGATAGGGAGTTAGATGAGATTGTCTGTAGTCTGAAGATGGGGCGCGGTGATTGTAAAAAAAATTGATTTATTAACGAATTTCGCAGTTCATAGAGTGGTGGGATATTTAGGAAGCATGGATTTGAAAATTCCTTTGTGGAGTTCTATTTTTGAAGCAAGTAATGAGTGTTCGTTTAAATTAATGGAGTTGAGTGGGGAGGGTTCGTTGTTCCCAACAACGCGGGAATATTTGATGAAGCAGTGTAGGGAACTTGTGCTGTGTCCTGATGAGAAGCAGAATTATTTTGGCTCGGATTATGATGAGGAGGAAAATGGGTTGGTGGCAATTGAGAGATATCAAGGGTTTATTGCTGAGGGGAATGGAGTGGGGGCTTGGAATTTGGCGCGAATGAATGAGAATGGTATTCAGGGAGAAAAAGATCTTAAAACTGTGTGTAAGTATTTTGTGATCGCGTGGGCATTATTTGAGAATGAAATTGATAAGAGGGGGTGTGAGATCGAATTATTGAGATTGTTTGCGAAATATAATGAGGAGAGAGATGTGATATATAGTGTGTTGATCGAGGATGGTGGTGTTTTGCTGGAAAAAATAAAGAAAGAGATGAAATTTTCTGTAGGTGATGAGGTGGTTAGTGAGGTTAATAGAATTTTAGTTAAAGTAGTTGAGGGGAGTCAACAGAGGAAGGAAATTGCTATTTTGATTGGTGGCATGTATGAAATGGATGCTAGTCAACGTATTTTTTGGTGGGAACGCGCAGTTGAATATGGGGATGCAAGTTCAGCGTTTAGTTTGGGGCAATTATATAATAATATGGCTTCTCGTGATAGGGATGCTTGCAAATATTTTTCGATTGCTTGGTCCATGTATGAAGATCCTGAATCAAAACAATTGTGTTTGGGTTATATTAGATGCATTTTGGATGGTATTGATTCAGATGAGAGTAATGTTTTATCGCTTTGTGTAAGAGAGTTTGTTGAGGCGCGGGAATCGCGTGGTGTTAGGGTGAAGGGGGCGATTAAGATGATTCAGAATTTGGTTAGCAATGTGAGTGCTTCCCATCAAGCTATGAGTGAATTGTCGACAAATCTTGATATAGATATGAGCTCGCAAATAAAAAAATGTCAGTATATATTAGAAAAAGTCAGTCGGGAGTTAGAAATAATTTATGTTGAAGTGAAAAAATTACGGTCTGTTGCGTAATGATGGCCAATTTCGTTTATCTTTTTGATGAGGGATCGTATTCCTCGAAAGAAAAATATTATGTTCGTCATGGAGGCAATAACTGATAGGGAAAAAAAGAGAAATTCTGCAGGTTCGCAGAGAAACTCGAAAATCGCTGGGATGGCAGAAGTTACTACTGTTATTGGAATGAAGATTATTATTCTATATGGAAATTGATCCTCTTCAATTGAGGAATAGAAACCGTATGCACTAATTGTCATGAAGATACTTTGCGTAAAGATAGATATTAGTGATATGGAGGTTTCTTTATGGTGGGGGGTGGGACAGTTTTTTGTCTGTTTGTAGTGTTCCGCCATATTGAAGAGTGAACAGATCACAAGAAATAGAAATAATATCCAGATGCCGCACAAAAATTCTGGATCGGTAATGATCTGTTGGAATGTAAGGAAATTGAGCCGTTTGAGTTGTAGGATATAGGTGAATTTGCATTCAGTGCATTTTTGGTATGCAGAGGGCTTTTCCGTGCGCCATTTTTCGAGGCAGTTTCTGTGGACATATAGCATTGTCCCTTTGCAATCGCATGGAGAAATCATACTAGATTGATTCACCGTATCAAGGCAGATGCGACATTCCTTCAGCATCAGTCGCTTGATGCTTGTGTAGAAAGAATAAAGAATCCAGGAAACAATCGGATATTCAATTTTTGCTAAAAAATATAATGTCAGTTATCATTTGGTAATCTGACGAGGTTAGACGACCTTTTGAACCAAAGTTAATAACCGTAGTGCCTTTATCTATCATCAAAAGATGGATGCCATCTGTTCCATTTGGAGTAATCGTCACCGAGGCATCACTCAAGGAAAAACTAACGATTTTAGATTTAGTATTCTCATTTAGGGTAAACGGAATCTTTTTCTCAATGGCGTGATTCCTAATTGCTATCACCATAAGACGAAACATTTCATTTTTCCCCGCGATTGGCGAATATGATTTATCGTCCAAAGAAATAACGATATCACGGGATTCCAGATTAGGATCATCATCAGTTGTAAATTCAACGTATGCTGTCGCATCAGAGCTCAAAGCATAAAATTTGAACGCCATCCTACCCTAAAATAATTTATTCATTCACCATTGAACAAACGAATGAATTTTCAATTATTTCCACGCAATTAGTTTATTTAATGCCATTTTTATGATACTATTTAAGGAAAAAAGTGGTAATTTATGGTGGATATCATAACAAATCCATAATTCCGGCCCCCCTGATGTAATCTGAATATTTAGTCTCTCGGGATCCAAACAAGTTATTCGAATTCGACATTTCGCAGATTGATGTATGTACACAGAATTAAGAATATCATCTTTCTCTTCAACAAGTTTTATATTTTGCATCAATGCATGTTTCCTAATAGTTTTGAGAGTTGTGTCGAAGAGAGACATTTGAGATATAGTATTTTGAATAATTACATGAATTGATAATAGTATTCGGATTTCAATTTTATGGTTGATTTCGATAAAAAACAAAACAGTGAAATTGTGAGGCTTTGTCAGATGAATATTTTTGGAGGAAGTAATTGTGAGAATGGGCTAGTCGGGGTATGAAATCCGTCGTTGCTGTTTCATTTAATGTCATTGCTAAGACGAATTTCTCAGCAAAGACGGTTTTTTGAAAGAATAATTGTTTCAGATTTTCCTTATAGGATGTAAGATCCGCCTCGAAGAATATAAAATTTATTTTCGTTCGTGTTTCGAAGAGATATTTAACATATGATTTGAAATTATCTGCTGAGAGCATGAAATTAGCGGCGAATTTGGCTAGTTGTTTGTATCCGTGTGCAGTGGGATTTGCGAGGGTGATATTTTGAGGAGATATTTTCGCTTCGGTTTGGAGAAGGGTTATTAGCGATGAGGGTGATGTTTTGAGGATGCCGCCTTTTACTGGATGAGGCAAATGTTTGATAGCATCGAGGAATAAATCATCAATGGCTCCATCGCTAGGAGATATAGGTAATCGTTCACTACAAGCTAATTTCTCATGGAAAGCAGTTAAGGCTTTTTCTTCTGGGTCCATCCACATGATATTCCGAATGTTTGACTCACTTATTTTTGAAAATGGCATGACGTTACCGTCTCGAATTGGAATAAGAGAACTATGGAGCAAACGCGGATTAACTTCGTCAATAAATTCTAGGGATATATAGCATTGGATTTTGGGAGGATATTTACATTTTTGTGTTTTATAGCCCAGAGCACCATATTTTCCTAAAAATATGTAACAGACGCGATAATCAATATCATCAACACCAATGATAACGCCCAGGAAATCCGTCCCTGCTTCAGGATCATCCTTAACAATTCCCGATTGCCAAAGGAAAGTTTTTCCAATATTCCCTTCATTGCTTGATGGTTTTTTTCGTGGGGTTTTTGTTTCTTTTCGTGTAATGGGAGATGGTATTGAGAGAGTTCCTTTGATAATTCCGCGATGCACGTCGGGAAGGAAATACTTGGGTAGTTTCGCTAAACAGGTGCTGCATACCTTCCTAAATTGATCTGGGCGATTTTTTGGAATGTATGAATGACAGCACATCTTGCATTCCACGCCATTCCAGTGGGATGAACACAGGTGATCGGCTATTTCTTTACAGTGAAGGACAGTACAGTAGGTCACTTTCTCCTCCTTATTCTCGAAGTCCAAATTGTATAGGTAGACGCCACCGAATGGTCCCTTCAATTGACGAGTAGAACCGTCATCAACAGCCTTCCGCTTCGCCATCAGGATAAACCTAAATTTGAGATATGAACCAAACAAAGCTGGGATATTTCAACTTTTTTCAGAAAAAATTGAAATTATCGAGTGTTTGGAAAGCTCATTCGTTTTGGAGATGAGTATGTTACTTCCGTGTTCGATGGCCGGAACCAAAGTGTTTGTTAAGACTCTCCTGGGGAAGATCATTGTGATCGAGTGCACGGCTGATGACACTGTTGAGGTCGTTAAGGAGAAGATTGAGAAGGAACATTTGGTTCCTCCAATGCTGCAGCGCCTGATTTTCAATGGCTTGCAACTTGACGAAGATAAGGCACGGTTGTCACTATTTCACATTCAGCCGACGAAATCCATAGAGTTTGACTCTACTATTCATCTCATTTTGCACCGGGGGGTAGCTCCATGTTTCCCCGAGAGCGCACCGAGGGCACCGAGGGCATCGAGGGCATCGAGGGCATCGAGGGCACCTGCATCTGCAGGTGCCCCTGCTGTCGTGCGGCCAGAGGAGAAGAAGGAGCTTGAAACGATGGACGTGTTGAACGTTGATCAAATTGCCGCGAAGATCGAATTGGGGTTCAGCGAGGTCATTGATCCAAGCGATAGTCCTTCGGAGAAAGAACGCCTATGCTATGGGTGTAGCCATGTGGCATGGGATCTCGATCAGATTCCACTGACTCCCGAGGCGATCGCTGTGATCATCAAACTCGCTGAGAAGAAAGTTATGTTTACGCTATTGACGAAAACGACGGAAGATGCTGCGGTGGTCTCTTTGCAAAAAACTCATTCGGAAATCAAGTGTCTCTACCGTGTGATTGGTTCTGCTGGCGCGGCGTTCAAGGCATCATGCCGCACCTTACGAGGCGGCTTACTATTCCCCTTCTCCAGTGACCCTAAATTCCTAGACAGTTACATAGGGGCGTCAACCTACGCTCAAGAACGAATTGTGAAACTTCACTACATAAAAAAAAGTTAAACTGCCACGCCATCCGATTCAGTTTCTTCAACTGGTTTGACCTCATGATCAAACTGCAGCAAAAGTTCTTTCACACAAAACGGCATCAATTTCTTTATCTCACAATCACATCTCATCTTATTAGCAGCACTGACAAATAATTTTTGCGCAAAGTAGAAATATTTTAATGCTTTGAAGTATGATTCTGGTTTCATTGCATAATGCGCAGCGAGATTATAATATCCCGCTCCAATACCGAGGCGTGCTGCTTTTTCTAGGAGAATCAATCCCTCTGCTTCATTCGTCTTCAGATAAAGTTCGCCCAACGTATTGTGAGATTCCGGATGCCCTAATGATACACCTTTTTGAAGAAATTCAATGTGACGCTTTTCATCATCTTTATAAAGCAGAGCAAGCTGATAGATCGCATTACTGTAAGTGCCATCAAGTCGAATAACCTCTGTGAAATTCGTGATTGCTAGAGAAATTCCACCCGCTACATCTTTATTCAATAGACCCATTTGGTATAAAGCATCGATATCACCTAAGTGTGCAGCTTTTTTGAACCAATCCATTGCCTCATCATAATCATAATCTACCGAACGCCCTTCCCGATAGTGACATCCAATATTATAAGCAGCAAGACGCGAAAGAGGGTTAAGCGCAAAGGCATCCACATAACACTTAAAACTCTTCTCTCGATCGAGTGGATATCCCACATAACCATGATCATGTTGAACACCTAACCAAGTTATCGCACCACTATGCTTCAATTCTACTGCGCGCTCCATGCACTTTTTAATCTCACAGGGATCAGTGGATATTTTCCCCAATTGAAAATATGCATTCGGATTATTACTGTTTGCCGCTAAACGTATCAACGCATGCGCCTTCGCCAAATCAGAAGTAACAGATGCAACAATTAATAACACATCTGAATTCTTGTCCAGGAACCAATCAGTCAGCAGTTTGCGATCAGCTTCAGTCAAAGCAGCAATCGTACTCTTAACCTTTGATGAAAGAAGCAGATCTTCCTTCGCATCAAGCGCCTCATTGATTGCCTTCTTGGTCTCCTCCAACGCCGCACTAACTGTTGCGCCCATCCTAAAAATCTATCTATTTCCCTAAAGCCGTTTTATGATTCCTTTATGGTTTAGATTTCAATTTTTTAACAATAGATTTTTTTTCCAAATTAGAACATGATCGGGGTGCTTATGTACATTTATTCCACCACCAAAAGCGAGTTCTATATCATCATTGTATCCTTTCCCTACGACCATTTCCCCCAGGGCATAAACCAATGGAGGAGATTTCGCACTCGAATATTCTTTTCCAGATTCATCCATGATCTGAACAACTATCCCATACTCCACCCTCGATAACCCATAAACATTCATCGGCGTCACCCTCCTACTCCCTCTCGGAACCACTAATTTAATAATCACAAACTTATTCAAATCACTCACACCCGCCTTCCATACCTCAATATCCCCCTCCCCCAGCGCACAATTACGCCCCTTATCATCATTCGCAGTAATCATCACACTCTTATTCATCTCATCCATATGAATATAATCATATATCAAACTCTCATCGACTCTAAAAATCCTAACCCTCACATAATCTTTTTTAAACTGTCGCTCCACCTCCTTCTTATTCCCCTGCTGATACATAATCTGACTTTCCATTTTATTCAAATTATAATTATTCTCCATATAAAGCGAACCACACTCATTCCAAGTAATATGTCTTCCATGCAGTTTCCCTTCTTTATATTCGTTATAATCTCTCTTTGGTCCACTGGGATAGAAACTCATCTCATAGCCATCTCTTAAATTATTCCGGTATTCGCATACATAATTCATCTGCGCATTTCTATCAAATGATCGTTCTGCGCCATGTTTTAATCCATTGCTGTAAGTCCTTTCTTCCATTACGCCACCTGTTTCATAATATTTCCTATAATGTCCATCAAGTTTATTGTCCTTGTAATAACATTCCACGAATCTCTTCCCTGAAAAATACCATTCCTCATATGGGCCATTCTTCTTCTGATTAGAGTCAATTACAAAATGCACCGCGCCTCTTTGTGTAGAGAGATTAGGTGGGATAATTACTTTTTTCGCGTCCATGACTAATAAGTTGTTTCACCCAGGTCTACTAACGAAGAATCTATCACACAAATTATTCAATTTTTTCAATGCGGCTCTGCTACCTCACAACATTTACATTTTTGCCAAATTCTTGAAAATCCAAAACATGAATCTATTATTGATAATGCACCCAATGAACCAAAAATGATTGCAAGAACTATCATAGCGGACACATGTGTCCAATAATACAATCCAATAAAACAGCACGCAATGACAATAATAACTGTTTGTATTTTTGTTAGTTTCCGTAATTCCTTCACTCGATAAATTGTTTTCGGGTTTTCATCACAGATAGTAAATCGTTTATTGATATCTATCCAATTGGGAAATATGATTTCCAAATTTATGAAAAACATCAGTTTAAAAATATTAATTTTCTTTTGGTTTATATATGTATTTTTTTCTTTTAATAGTATCCAAGTAGTAAAATCCTCACAATTAAATTTAAATGACCATACTATTCCAGAAATCATAGCATTATTAATATTTTCTTGAATAAGTAGTTCATTATTTAACTCAGTTTCTGGATGGTTGTATACGAATAAATATGAATGTTTACCAATGAATTCTTTTAATGTTATGACATTTACGTTGCTTTTTTTATTGAAATGAATAATTTTTGCTTCCATCGGGTTTTCATGAGTTTGTATTACAATTCCGTGATGTTTCAGGAGACCATATTGTGGCACTTTCATTGGTATCGATATGTGCTGGTATTTCACCGCGACATAATTTTTGACACTATTCATTGATGCAGGATAACAGTTAGCAAATATAATGATTCGTTTAATTACTTATTGTTTTCAATTTTTTCGCGAAAAATTGATTTTCGAATTGTTTACGATACCTTTGAGAACTAACATAGCTACTTTGTTGGTTTCCAACACCTATGAGAAAAATTACTGAAAAACGCTCTACGCTTTTCTCCACTGTGTATAATGAATACTGGGTAGATGACAATAATTTGAAGCATGGTTTATATCTGCAGATGAATAGTATTGGTTCAATACTTTCCGAGTGTACTTACATTCGAGGGAAAAGGCATGGGACTTTTTCTAAATATGGTGGTTTAAATAATTGGATTACGGAAGAGGTAGAGTATAAAGATGGGAAAAAATATGGATATGAAAAATTATGGCATCATAATGGTATGTTAAGTTGTTTGAGTCATTATAAGAATGATTTGTTAGATGGGAAGCAAATTAAATTTTCTTCTTCAGGGAAGATATGTTTGCAGCAAGAGTTTTGTGGTGGGAGGCTACATGGGAAAAAAATCTTGTTTAGGGAAAATGGTATGAGATCAGAAGTCAGCGATTATGTTCGCGGTGTGTTAATTTTAGTGAGAGAATTTGATAGTGATGAGAAAGCAGCTGGGGTGATTACTCGATATAAGGATGGTGTCATGATACCTAAATCGTATATAAGGAAAGATGGGACGTTAATGTATGAGTATGAGGAGCAAGAATGTGGACCTGTTGTTTTGCAATTATATAATTTTTCTGGATTGGACTGCATTCTAGAAAAGGGGAAGGTTATTGAGGTGTGGAAGGCATGCAGTGTGGACAAAAAATTCGTTTTTGTTAAATTAAGGGTTCCGGCAGAAGCCAAGCGGGTGTCTCCTCTTAATATTTTCGGAAAGGGGCGTATTGAGTATGGAGAGGTTATGGCGATTGTGGATGAACTCGGGAAGGAGGAATTTAAGAGTGCAGTATCGTTCGTTCATAAAGGGGGGAAACCCTTCGTTTATGAAATGGGTAAAACAGTTCGGAGTGAAGGATTCGATGATTCCATTTTTAATGATTGTGGAGAGGGTATTCATGTGCATAAATATAAAGAGGATTGTTTGCTTTGGAAGAAATTTTTAGTTTGAAAATTTGAAATTAGTAGATTTTAGAGAGGTGTTTGTGTTTTGATCGTATAAGTGAGGGGAATGGATTATCATAAGAATTGGAGAGGGGAGGGTGTTGTTACGTTGAAATGTAATGATGGTTTGTATGTGTGTGTGATAGGGAATAAAGATGCGTTTTATCAGGAGATAATTAGGGATGAAATAAATTCTGTGAAAAATGGAAGGAGGGGATATGAGACTATTTTTTTTGAGAAGGAGGGAGTGATGTCGTGTAAGTTGATTATCTTGTTTGAAGAAAGTGGTGATAATATTGATTTTGTGTTGCAGAGGGATAAAAAAAAATCTGGGTGTGTGATCATGTAGTTAAAAATTTTGTGATGAGTAGTAAGGAGGATATACAGGTTAGGACTTTGGATGCTTTTATTAAAATTTTTTCAGTGTGATAGAACTTATTAATATTTGCTTCTATCGCCGTTAGGGCTTTTTTTATTGGTAATTCATCGGAAGGTTCCCAACGAACTTCTTTATCCAATGACGCTAGTTGACAACCATTGATGAATTCTTGTTTCAAAAACGAAAGGTAAACTTCTTGGGCGTTCGCTATTGGATTGGAGATATTTAAAAGCTTCGGAAAATCTGGGAATTGCATATTTTGATTCCTGGTATATCTAATACCATAGCCATGAGCTAATTGCGTCTGTAACCATACTTGTCTTTTGCACAATGTATTATATCTTCGCGAGGATGCAATGGCGATCAATCTAAGCGTCAATGCAGCACCACCAAATCCAACTAATATTAGATGCATTATTGATCTGTTTCTCTAATTAAACATATCAGAAATCTATCTATAAATCAATTTTTTTAATCATCTAATTCTTCATGGTGAGAAATCATCTGATCCAAATAATTATCCTCAAACAAATATCTTATGCAATAATTCACGAATGGTCTCATCGTTATCTTCTTCTTCGATACTTTATATAAGAATGCATTGACTTTTTCATCATCAATTGGATTCTTTCGATAAGTGAGAAACCGCATCAGCTTGGCCTTAAACATTGGTATTTCGGGATAGGAGAACTTAAATTTAGCGCTCATTCTATTAATCAAAGCCTTATTGCCGAAGATCACATCGCAATCGTTTCCAGTAAAAAATCGTAGGATGTTCGACGAATCATCCAAACCATCGAGGGAATTAAGAATTTGCGACATAACTATATCTTTGCTGCCATCTTGAAGGAAACGATCAAAATCTTCAAATAACAAAATCTTCGGGCCTGGGACATCGATCACGGGGTTCAGTGCTGTGACTAAATTCTTGTAATCTAAACCGTTAGGGTTAATGATACAAATAGTGAAATTATGTTTTGAAGCTAAAGTTCTAATTAGAGTGGTCTTTCCTGTTCCTGGAGGGCCGTAGAGTAGATAATTCAGCGACTTGCTTTCTCCTATTTTGTTGAGGAAATCCGAATGAAGAGTGAAGTTGCGTATGTCTTTCTCTATGTTCTCGATGTAAGTGTCGTATCCGATAAGTTCATCTGTGCCTTTAAATTTATATGTCGCATCGAGATACCAATAATTATCTTGTGCTGTGTAGCGATATATTTGATATTTAATTTTGGCTTTGGATGCGTGTTTCAAATCGGCAATTGTTTTGTGAATTAGCTTCCATTCTTTTGAAGAAGGGAAGTTAATAATTACGTGTGTATCATCACATCTTGATACATAACATTTTACATCGAGGATCGTCAGTGGTCCCACAGCTGGTTGAGCGTAAAATGTTTGTCCATTGTGTGCAGCGTCAAAAATACGATCTACGGGTGCATATGTCTCCAAATCATAAAGAAATGCAGAATTAAACGGAAATTTAACCGTGTAAGTAAATTCTGGAGGGCAACTCATGTTAATATAGTATAGCTTTTATTTGTTTTATGTAAAATTATCCATTTAATATTCAATTTTTTTATGAAGAACAAACTTTGCTCATATAATCGGAGTTCTTTTTCATTATTTTCGTGTAGTGTCCGCTCTTTTGCTGCTTGTGACTTTCATGCATCGTTTGAACAAAATCGTGCACATCGCCGTCGCGTAGTTTGTTCACACGGGTGATTTCAAGAAGTAGAGCAGTCCACATTTCATAAATGGGATTCTCAGGAGAACACGCGGAGAATTCACTAATATGTTTAAACAATTTCTCTATTTCATCCTGTTGCTCCTTCATGTTTTTCTTATTGGCATCACTGTCAGAAAATTTCATGTTCAGCATCTGGGTAATTTTCGTAAATTTACTAGTGAGGAGACAATATTCAATTATATGTGTGTTGAAATCTGAGACGTCTGGTTTTCCATCGGCGACAATATTAAATGTCTTTGCACTCTGGCTTGATACGTCGAAGTATTTAATTTCGCATGCTAGAGCTACTTTTTCGTCTGTGGGAGTCTTGAAAGCAAGAACAACTGATCTCGTCGGGTGGAAATCTGGGAACACGATGCTCTGCGTAGGAGATCCCTCCTCAGATTTCAATTCACAAGGGGTTAAGAAATCGATACCAGTGGGGAAGGAAATAGTTACATTGCTGGCTATGGCAGTGTACATACTAAACAGAGCACCAACGAAATTTTGCCTTATGGTTTCCGCTGAAAAACCTCCGTAGGTATTATTGGGTGAAAGACCAGTAAGAAGATCAGCATCATAATTCGAGGCATTACCGATTCCAATGCAAACAGATACTTTACCCCCAAATTGGTCGATGATTTCTGCTCGTTTCATAGTTCCATTTGAGTGACCATCAGTCAGGATAACTAATTTGGAGATGCCACTTGGAGCAGCAGGCGCTGGAGTTTCAGCAGCGGCAGCTGCTGTAGGAGGCTGCTCTCCTTTAGCAAACATAGCGTGCATCGTTTTAAAAAATCCCCCCACCTTCCCTTTCACTGAAGAGATTTTTAATTCATCCACGGTCGCAACTTCTCCCTTCGGCATCGCACCAGTTTTCATCAACTGGAGTGAATCCCTCAAAGCCTCCCCCAAAAACGTAGACCCACCGCAACCCAACTGTTCAATCCTCTTCGCAAAAGTCTTAAAACTACCCTCATTTACAACGGTCAACGGCATCACCTCCTTGAGGCTATCACTAAAACTCAGCAAACATACTCTTATCACAATCCCTGTCTTCTTACTCAATCCCTGAACTGCTAACAGTGAATCCACCACTGCTCCTTTCACCACATCCATCTTCCTCACCTTCTTCGCCGGTTCGCACGAAGTATCCAGAATATATTCATCCATGCTTCCACTATTATCGATCACCATATACACATTTGTCTGCAAATTCTCAAAACTCGTCTCCAACAGCGAACGGTTCCAACCAATCACGCACGTATTCCCCTTCGCACTTTGCAACACTTCCACCGAAAAATCCTTATTCTCCATTTGTTTACTAATTTAATAAACAAATCAATACATTCTGAACACAAAACATTTAAATATCAACTTTTCACAAGGCAGCTTTATCCTCAAAGTCATTCTTCGCATCAAAATATCCTTCACCGTTAGGCATATATATTACCTGAGTCTCTAAATCAGCGATCTTCTCCAATAATGCCTTCTTCTCTTTCTCAACAGTCACTCTCTCCTCCATAACTAGATCAAATTTCTTCCTCTCCTCGGGATTCTCCAATAACTCATCCATTGCCCTACGATAAGTCCGTTTCAACACGACATAATAGCTACAGCTCTTATATGATTCAATATCCCTCGCAACTAAATATTTTCTCCTCGTTTCAAGTTCAGCTGCACACGTCGCAAACTGACTAATTCTTCCCAATATTTGCACACGTAAATAACAACAATAGAGTAATTTCCCTAAAAATAGAACCACCAAAACATTCTTAACGTGCAACGAATAAAACATATTCAACCCATAACTCACTGGAATTAACAAAACAGCAATCGAACCATATATTTTCAAATACCTAATCCAAATATTATAAATACTTAAATCACCCAACTTATTCATATAATTTCTCAAATACTCAATTGAAAACTCGATACATCGATGTAACGCTTTAAAAATTTTATCATCTTCTGCAGTGGCAACTAAATGAGGATATCGAATAAATTTTTCGATTTGCTCTTCGAGAGCGTTTATGTACATTGTAAATTGTCTTCCGCGAAATAAATCATCGATTTCAATCATGGTAGGAACGAATGGAAATCCAACAGTAGCCATTAGATCGACTAATATAATTCCTACTTAACTTTAAAACATTCAATAACTATATAATTCAACTTTTAAAATTGAAAAACGGTTAATTTAAAAGGTTCATTGAAATGAAAAAATAGTATTTGTGAT
>Ga0207047_1058_pt1 | contig 27190 bp, 23 predicted proteins | sample Alteio_BWMinCont_67_FD_153302 | JGI IMG/M metagenome (GOLD analysis project Ga0207047, IMG submission 153302) | Enriched cells from forest soil in Barre Woods Harvard Forest LTER site, Petersham, Massachusetts, United States -... | ecosystem: Environmental > Terrestrial > Soil > Temperate forest >...
TGCTCCGCTGCCGGGTGTGCCCGTACCTGCCACTGTAGTGCCGCTTGTAGCGCCCGGCGCCCATTCCTGCACACGATTATTATTTTCATCTGCCACGTATATATTGCCGCTGCCGTCCACAAAAACGCCGGCAGGTCCCCACAATTGGCTGGCGCCGGCGCCGGACGTTCCATCGCTTTGTCCTGCCACTGTTATTCCACTGTCGGCGCCCGGCGCCCATTCCTGGATGCGGTTATTGCTATTGTCTGCCACAAAAATATTTCCGTTGCCATCTACGAATACATTGCGGGGATAAGCAAGGTTGGCGGCGCCGACGCCATAAGTACCATTACCTGCTACCATGATGCCAGTTGTTGCGCCAGGCGCCCATTTTTGGACACTCTGATTATTTTGGTCTGCCACATATACATTGCCGGTATCGTCAACAAACACACCGTAAGGATAATATAGCTCGTCATCAGCGGTGCCTCCTGTGCCATCACTTTGTCCGGCTACTGTGATAGCATTCGCCGTTCTTCCGGCTACGTTTGTTTGTACTGTACCTCCCGTATTTGCCCATACTATGCTGTCGGGAGCAAGAGAACTATTGAGCTTGTCTGTGTTCCCCGCGCATAAACTGCCTGAAAGGGAAATGACGGGAAGAGCATTTACTCTAACCACTGCGGATGCAACAGCAGTGCCGCAGGTACCGGTTGCTGAATAACTTATAGTATCTGTGCCTGCGCTTACACCCGTTACATTGCCCGATATATCCACCGTTGCAACTGATGTGTTGCTGCTGCTCCAAGTGCCGCTGCTTGCTGTATCGCTGAGGGTAGTGATACTGCCTATACATACGTTGGTATTGCCTGTTATTGGAGATACTACAGGTATAGTATTTACATTAAAGGTATCGGTAGCCCTGCAGCCATTAAACGCAGTTGCAAGAGTTGTGTAGCTGCCTGATGCAGTTGGTGTATAGGTGTTGACAATTGTATCTTTAAATTCCTGTACACGCGAATTACCTGCATCTGAAACAAACAGATTACCCTTGCTATCCAAATAGACCCCTATAGGTAAATACAACTCGTTAGCGCCGGCGCCTATTGAGTCGTTGCCTGCCACTGTGATACCACTATCAGCGCCCGGCGCCCATTTCTGCACCCGGCTAACTAAATAATCTGTGATGTATATATTGCCAATACCATCAACATACACCCCTACAGGAAGATACAATTTATTGGCGGCAATGCCCGGCATGCGGGTTTGCCCTGCTACGGTAGTACCGCTGGTAGCGCCGGGCGCCCATTTCTGAATACGGCTATTATATAAATCAGCGACGTATATATTTCCACCGCCATCTACATACACTCCGAAAGGTCTGTCTAACTGGCTGGCGCCGCTATCCGCCACACCCGTACCTGCCACCGTAATTCCGATGGGAGCGCCGGGCGCCCATTCCTGTATGCGATTATTGTTGACATCTGCCACATATATATTGCCACCGGCGTCGACGTAAATGCCGAAAGGACCATTTAAGTGGCTTGCGTCGCTGCCGGGGGTACCATCGCTTTGTCCCGCTACCGTGATGCCGCTTGTAGCACCGGGCGCCCATTTCTGGACACGGTTATTATACTCGTCCGAAACGTATATATTTCCGCTATGGTCTACGTAAACGCCGGCGGGTGAGTGGAACTGATTGGCTCCGTTGCCTGCAGTATCATTGCCCGCTACCGTGATGCCACTTGTAGCCCCGGGCGCCCATTTCTGAATGCGATTATTGCCTACATCTGCCACATACAAGTTATCACTGTCATCAACAAAAATACCATAAGGATAATATAACTCATTATCAGCGCTCCCGAATGTATCGTTCCCTGCCACTGTAACGGCATTGGTTTGTATCCCGGCAATATTGGTTTGTACAATACCGCCTGTATTTGCCCATAAAATACTATCTGCACCGGGAATACTGTTTAGCGTTAACGTATCGCCTGTGCATAAACCACCGGAAACAGATAAAGACGGAAGAGCATTCACTGTAACCACTGTTGACGCGACAGTAGTGCCGCAGGTATTGGTTATGGAGTAGGTTATTGTGTCTATGCCCGCGCTTACACTCATCACCGCACCTGCACTGTTCACGGTAGCTATGGCAGTATTGCTGCTGCTCCATGCCCCGCCGCCGGCGGGGTCAATGACTGTGCCTCCGTTGCCTAAGCATAAGGTATTGGTTCCTGCTATTGGCAGCGCCGTAGGTACAATTGTAAATGTGTCTGTAGCGCTGCAACCGGCAAATGTAGTGGCGACAGCCGTGTAAACGCCTCCGGAAGCTGTTATATAAGTGTTGGAAATAGTATCCAAAAATTCCTGAACACGGTTGTTCTCATAATCTGCCACATAGATATTTCCGCTGCCGTCAACATAGATGCCGGCAGGCTCACTTAATTGGCTGGCGCCGGTGCCGCTACCACCTATACCTGCCACCGTTGTACCGCTTGTTGCACCCTGCATCCATTCCTGTATGCGATTATTCCCCTGGTCTGCCACATAGATATTACCGGCGCCATTTACATAGATGCTGTAAGGATAATTAAGCTCGACGGCGCTGCTGCCTGCTGCGCCATCGCCTGCTATAGTAATACCACTGTCAGCGCCATTCAGCCATTCCTGTATGCGTTGATTAAATTGATCTACTATATAAATATCACCATTACCGTCAACAAAGACGCCCGTGGGATTATACAATTGGTTTGCGTCGCTGCCGGATGTGGCATCACTTTGTCCTGCCACTGTTATGCCGCTGTCAGCACCGGGCGCCCATTTCTGCACACGGTTATTGCTCCTGTCTGCCACATAGAGATTACCGCTGCCATCTACAAAAATGCCGTAAGGTTGATTTAGCTGTCTTGCACCGCTGCCACCAACTCCTGTGCCTGCTACGGTGATGCCGCTGTCAGCCCCCGGCGCCCATTTCTGCACACGGCTATTACCATAATCTGTTACATAGATATTTCCGCTGCTGTCAACGAATAAGCCGGTAGGGCTGGCAAGCTGGCTTGCACCGCTGCCACCAACTCCTGTGCCTGCTACGGTTATACCGCTGTCGGCGCCGGGCGCCCATTTCTGCACACGGTTATTAACCTCATCTGTCACGTATATGTTTCCGCTGCCATCTACAAACACATCCTGGGGTTGATATAACTGGGTGGCGTCTGCGCCTGCTGTGCCATCACTTTGTCCCGCTACCGTGATTGCATTCGCTTTTCCTCCGGCTAAGTTTATTTGCTGTGGATTACCTAATGCGGAACTTGTCCATATTATATCCCCTAAGGGCAGTGAGCTGTTCAGTGTATCTGTATTACCTGCACACAAACTCCCCGAAACGGAAATAACCGGAAGTGCATTTACTGTAATAACGGTAGTCGTTATGCAACTTCCGCTAACTGAATAGCTTATTGTATCGCTGCCCAAACTCACTCCCCTTAACAACCCCGCACTGTTTACTGTAGCAATGCCTGCATTGGCGCTGCTCCATGCACCACCTCCAAATGTATTGCTAAGCGAAATGGCGCTACCCAAACATACACCGGGACCTCCGGTTATGGCAGGCAACGGCGGATTGATAAAGCTATAGGGTCCACTCAAAGTATCCGTAGGACATCCTAAATGTGTGAATGTATATATGTTAGAATAAGTGTCCACAACAGAATTACCTGTAAACGTAAAATTCCCCAGGCTGTCAGCATAAAATGAGCTATTTCCATTGCTGCCGTTTAAGGTGTAATAAATATTGTTATAGTAAGCGTTAGGAGTTAGCCCGCCAACCGTTAGTGTTCCGTCTGAACCACCGCATACGCTCGGGTTATGGACTGAATAGCTGATGGGGGGAACAGCAGGGTTGGTAAAGGAGTACGGTCCACTCAAAGTATCCGTAGAACATCCTAAATGTGTGAATGTATATATGTTAGAATAAGTGTCCACAACAGAATTACCTGTAAACGTAAAATTCCCCAGGCTGTCAGCATAAAATGAGCTATTTCCATTGCTGCCGTTTAAGGTGTAATAAATATTGTTATAGTAAGCGTTAGGAGTTAGCCCGCCAACCGTTAGTGTTCCGTCTGAACCGCCGCATACGCTCGGATTATTAAGTGAATAGCTGATAGGGGGGACAGCAGGGTTGGTAAAGTTGTACGGTCCGCTCAAAGTGTCGGTATTGCATCCTCCACTTATCTGAACATATATATTAGAATAGGTATCAACAACAGAATTACCTCCAAACGTAAAATTCCCCAGGCTATCAGCGTAAAATGCGGAATATCCTTTACTGCCGTTTATGGTATAAAATATATTATTATAGTACCCGTTAGGGATTAGTCCTCCCACAACGAGCGTGCCATCGTTGTTGCCGCACAAGCTCGGATTGGTAATTGTATCAAAACTCAGAACGGTTGAAGACGGCGGATAGCTGAGATAATACAAGCCCGGCAAGGTATCAGTATTGCATCTTCCGGATATTTGCAGATAAATATTACTGATAGTATCCGGAGCAGACAACGCTGCGATAGTTCCATTCCCCAAAGTGTCTCCGGTTATAAATTGGAATAACGGGCTGCCATTAACCGTATAATTAGCGGTATAAACGGAACCAGGTGTTAAACCCAATATTACCAGTGTTCCGTCCGCGCCGCCGCATACTGTCGGGTTGGTACTTGAATCAAAACTGATGACTATCGCTGAAGGATTTACCAAATAATAAGGTCCTGCCAAAGTATTGGTGTTGCAGCCTGATACCTGCGTAGCATAAATAGCGCTCAACGTATCTGCTACCGACAAGCCTGTGAAAGTATAGTTGCCCGAAGTGTCTGAAGTGACAGATGCAGATGTTGTTGAGCCGTTTTCCGTATAGTAAATGGTATAACCTGCTAAAGGCGATAACCCGCTTATGGTTATAGTTCCATCGCTGCCTCCGCACACACTTGGATTGGTACTCGTATTAAAAATGATATTTGAGGTTACCTCGCGGATAACATTATTAACTGCGTCTGCTATATATACATTTCCTAAGTTGTCAACAGCTACTCCGTCAGGGTCGTCTAATGATGCCGCTGTGGCAGGACCGCCGTCGCCGGCATAACTGGAAGAACCATACATTCCCGCAAATGTGCTGATAATACCTGCATTATTAACTTCACGGATAACATTATTTAAGTTATCCACAATATACACATTTCCGGAACCGTCAACTGCCACGCCGTTGGGATAATTTAGCTGCGCCGCAGTGGCGGGACCACCATCTCCGCTATATCCATAACTTAATGTATAATTCCCTGCGATAGTGCTGATATTTCCCGCTGCATTGACTTTACGGATGACCTGGTTGTTTCGTTCTGATATATATATATTCCCGAAACCGTCCACAGCTACACTGTTAGGACCATTTAATTGTGCAGCACTGGCGGGACCGCCATCACCGCCATACCCGGCAGAACCATTTCCGGCAACTGTAGAAATAATACCGGCGGTATTCACCATACGGATAGCCTGGTTATAATAATCCGAAATATACACATTCCCAAAACCGTCCACAGCTACCCCGTCAGGAGCGTTCAGTTGCGCTAATGTGGCGGCTGCGCCATCGCCGCTATAACCACCTGTACCATTACCCGCAAAAGTGCTGATAATACCGGCTGTATTCACCTCGCGGATAACCTGGTTATCGTCAGCAATATAAATATTTCCCGCAACATCAACAGCTACTGCCTGGGGCTGATTTATTTGCGCTAATGTGGCGGCTCCGCCATCGCCGGTATAACCTGCACCTAATGTATTATTCCCCGCAACAGTGCTGATGATACCGGCTGTATTTACCTTACGGATAACATTATTGTAACCGTCTGCAATATAAATATTCCCTGAGGCGTCAACCACTGCTCCAAAGGGGAACTTTAATTGTGCAACCGTGGCAGGACCACCATCACCGCTATAACCCCCTACTGGTCCACTCAATGCATGGTCTCCTGCAACGGTAGTAATAACAGGGTTGGTATTATGAAGGTTGTATGGACCAGCTAATGTGTCGGAATAACAACCAGTAGTTGATGCCACATAAACTTTGCCCAAGGTATCAAAATGCGATAGCCCCGTAATAGTATAATTTCCAAAACCATCAGCAGTTATTGATGACGAATTTGGCGCACCGTTTTCTGTATAATAAAGCGTGTAGGAAGAATCGATTGTTAATCCCCCTAAAGTCAGCATGCCATCACTTGCCGCGCATGAGCTTGGGTTGGCGCTTGAAACAAAACCAATAGAAATTTCCGGGTTGGTAAAAGAATATGGTCCTGTTAGAGTATCCGTAAAACATACGGAGCTTTCTTGAAAATAAACATTACTAATAGTATCCACAACAGAAAAACCCGATAAGGTATAATTTCCTGAACTATCAGCAATCATTCCTGATGTCTCGAGACTGCCGTTTAAATTATAATAAATAGAGTAACTCCCGTTATCTGCCAAGCCCCCTACCTTCAGGGTTCCATCACTGCCGCCGCATGCAGTTGGATTTGTAATAGTATCAAAATGAATACTCAATCCGGGTGGATTTACAACGGTGTAAGGTCCCGTCAATGTATCTGTATAACATCCGGTTGTGACATTAAAATATATATCAGTAATAGTATCAGTTGCCGATAATGAGGTTATCGTATAATTGCCTGAAGTGTCGGCAGTTGAATATCCCGATGTCGTGCTGCCGTCATTTGCAAAAAAAGCTTCGTAAAGAACACTTGGTGTTAAGCCACCTATTATCATCGTTCCATCGTTGCCACCGCAGACGCTCGGATTGATAGCTATAACAAAATGGATGGGCGGTACCGGTGGATTTACCAAATAATAAGGTCCTGCCAATGTATTGGTGCTGCAGCCTAATGTTTGCACCGCATAAATCGCGCTCAGCGTATCTGTCACTGACAAACCTGTAAAGGTGTAGTTGCCCGAACTGTCAGAGGTTACAGACGCCGAAGTTGCCGCGCCGTTTTCTGTGTAGTAAATGGTATAGCTTGTAGTAGCAATTAACCCGCTTACCGTTATAGTTCCGTCGCTGCCTCCGCATACACTTGGATTGGCGCTTGTATCAAAATGAATATTGTATGCATTGCTTATCTTGCGAATAACCTGGTTATTAATGTCGGTAACATATAAATTCCCTGAACCGTCAATGGTTACTGATAAAGGATGGTTAAATAGCGCCGCTGTGGCTGGTCCGCCGTCACCGGTATAGCCCACAGAACCTGTCCCCGCATAAGTGCTGATGATGCCTTCAAGATTTACCTCGCGGATAACCTCGTTAGCCTGGTCGGCAATATATAAATTTCCGGAACCGTCAAATGTTACGCTTGAAGGATAATTTAATTGTGCAGCAGTGGCGACAGAGCCATCACCGCTATAGCCGCCGCCCAATGAACTATCGCCTGCAAACGTGCTGATAATACCCGCAGTATTCACCTTGCGGACAACATTGTTTCCGTCGTCGGCAATATATACATTTCCTGCACCGTGAACCGTCACGCCTGAAGGGGTATTTATTTGTGCAGCAGTGGCGGCTCCACCATCGCCGCTATAGCCTGAACTACCATTCCCTGCAACCGTGCTGATAATACCCGCTGTATCAACTTTACGGATAGCATTATTATAATCGTCTGTAAAATATAAATTTCCTGCACCGTCAATTACTATTCCATCGGGAGTATTTAATCCCGCATCAGTAGCTGGACTGCCATCACCACTATACGAGTACCCTATAGCAGAATTCCCCGCAAACGTAGTGATAATACCCGCAGTATTAATCTTGCGGATAACATTATTAGCCTGGTCGGATATATAGATATTCCCCGATTTGTCAATTGCCATTTCTGAAGGATAATTAAACAGCGCGGCAGTGGCAGGTCCGTTATCACCGGTATATCCTGACGATGAATGACTCCCCGCAAACGTGCTGATAATTCCGGCAGTATTGACTTTACGGATAATATTATTGCTTGCGTCAGCAATATACATATTACCTGCAGCATCAAAAATAGTTCCGGTGGGGTAGTTCATCTGTGCTGCAGTAGCGGGACCACCATCACCGCCAAAGCCGGCGCCTAAAGAATTCTTCCCTGCAACAGTGGTAACAATGGTACTCCCGTTATAATTCAATCGGTACGGACCAACCAATGTATCGGAATAACAACCAAGAGTTGTTTTTACATAAAGATTGCGCAGTGTGTCATAATCTGATAACCCGGTAAGGGTATAATTTCCTAAACCATCCGCAGTTATGGATGGCGAGTTTGCCGAGCCATTTTCTGTATAATAGAGAGTATAGGAAGAGTCTGCCGTTAAACCTTTTAAAGTCATCGTACCATCGCTCGCGCCGCATGAACTCGGATTGGTGCTTGAATCAAAGCTCACAACCGGCGAACTGCACAACGGCAGTTCTGTAAATACCTTCCTGATAACAGAATTACCATGGTCAGAGATGAAAATATTACCCGAATTGTCTACAACCAAGCTTGCAGGACCATACATTTCTGCTGCCGTTGCAGGTCCGCCATCGCCGAGGTAACCGGCTATTACAGGTGTTCCCGCTATAGTGTTAATGATACCCGAACTCCTCTTCACCTCCCTCACAATATTGTTGCTGAAATCAACAAAGTAAATATTACCCGTGTCATCCACTGCTATACCGCCGGGATTATTTATCCGTGCGTTCGTGGCAGGTCCGCCATCACCACTGTAAGAGCCGGGCGAACCGGCATAAGTAACATCTCCGGCCACGGTATTAATAATGCCTGCGGTATTCACTTTCCTGATAAGGTTGTTGCCATCGGCAATATATATGTTACCCGAGTCATCAAGGGCTACAGCATAAGGTTGGTATAATGTTGCAGCACTGGCACCGCTGCCATCGCCGCTATAAGAACCTGTACCCGGCATTCCGGCTACAGTATAAATAGTACCCGAGATTACTTCCCTGATAACATGGTTACTTTGGTCGGAAATGTAAATATTACCCGAGCCATCCACTGCAACGCCATTAGGATTATTCAACTTTGCATCAATGGCGGCGATATTATCACCGTTATAGCCCTGCCCCGAATCGTTATTCCCCGCTATAGTATAGATAGTACCCGAAATCACCTCCCTGATAACCTGGTTACCCTGGTCAGCAATATACAGATTACCCGAAGCATCCACAGCTATGCCGGCAGGTCCACCCAATTGTGCCGCTGTTGCGGCGCTGCTATCGCCGCTGAATCCATAAGTACCGCTGCCTGCTACCGTTGTAATAACACCTGCCGTAGTTATCTCCCTCACAACATTATTTCCGTTATCAACAAAGTAAATATTACCCAGTGCATCCTCAGTAATACCATTCGGATAATATAAATAGGCAGCCGTAGCAGGACCCCCATCGCCACTATACCCGTTATCGAAAGGGGAGTAAAATGTTCCGGCAACAGTATTAATTATACCGGATGTATTGACCTCCCTGACAACCTGGTTACTATTATCCGCAATGTAAATATTGCCTGAACCATCTAAAGTCACACAAGTAGGATTACTTATTTCTGCGGCGGTGGCATTACCGCCGTCGCCTGCATAGCCCGAAGTGTGATCTCCCGCTATGGTATAAATATTGCCGGAGCTGCTCACCACTTCCCTGATAACAGCATTATTCAAATCGGCAATAAACAGATTACCCGAACCATCAATTGTTACACTTGAAGGATAAAATAACTTTGCCGCAGTGGCGGCGCCGCCATCACCGGTATAGCCGAACGTAGAAGGAATTCCCGCTACCGTATAAATATTACCCGAACTGTTCACTACCTCCCTGATAATATGATTACCTAAATCTGCAAAGTAAATATTACCCGAACCATCAACAGCTAAATTATTAGGCTCAAATAATTTTGCGTTAGTTGCAGGTATGTTATCACCGTTATAACCCAAGACGCCTGTTCCCGCAACAGTATAAATATTGCCCGAACTGCTCACTACCTCCCTGATAACATTGTTACTATAGTCGGCAATATAAATGTTCCCCGACCCATCCACAGCAACCCCGCTCGCATAAGATATTTCTGCTGCCGTGGCAGGTCCTGTATCCCCACTATAACCAAAAGTATGATTTCCCGCTACCGTACTGATAATACCCGCTGTAGTCACTTCCCTGATAACCGCGTTATACTGGTCGACAATAAACAGATTACCCGAACCATCCAGAGCTATACTGGCGGGAGAATACAACTGTGCGGCAGTGGCGGGACCGCCATCACCGCTATAGCCATAACCAAGCGCATAGACCCCGGCATAAGTGGTAATAATACCGCTGGTACTTACTTTCCTGATAACATCGTTAACCTGGTCGGCAATATAAATATTGCCTGAGGCATCCACAGCCACACTATTGGGGTTATGCAAATGCGCCGTCGTTGCAGCCCCGCCGTCACCGCTGTCGGGATGTGCGTTATGCCCTGCTATAGTAGTAATGATGCGGCTTTGCGCAGTTGCTGTGTTTACCATCAATAATGTAGCTAATGGTAACAGAATTGAGAATAGATTTTTTCTCATGTTTGGTGTGTGTTTTTGATGCTTAATAAAATACTTATTGCTAAAATACTTATTGCTTATTTCAACTTAACTTCAATATTATAAATCACTTTCAAATCATTAACATTGATGAACAATGGGATAAATATTCTCTTATCCCCCTTATCAAAGAGAATTTTTTTAAAATCAATTATTAGTATGTAAACAAATGTATGATATTAAGTGGTTTTTCTACAAAAAAGCACCCCTATTTTTTCCCCAGTTTGTTAACAGCTAAACTCATCTATAAAACACCTGCAAAAAATGCTTGTCATTCGGGCTCAGGCGGGCTATTGGTAGTGGTGGACTTTGGTTTTTTGACTTTTCATTTTATCATCTGTCCCCGGAGTCCCACTTGTCCCATTTGTTTTTTGGACATTGACTTTTGTACTTTGGCCTTTTTTTATAACTTCCCACTTCTTCACTCTCCACTAAAAAAGGAATTCGGCACGAATTTTGTAATTTAACTTATTATGTTCCCGGCAACCCCATATTTAATGGTTCACAGGGCACATTTAAAAAATAATAATGAACAATAAATCAGCAAAATACCCGTTATTATATCAGTTATTATAACTATCTTTGATACCCGTATAAATAGAAAAACAGAGTATGAGGAAAATCACATTATCATTACTTATATGCTTCGCCCTCCACGGTATAAGCTACGCCACAGACAACACCCTTGATGTATTAATTTCCTTAGTAAGCATCAAACCTGATAATGCAAGCAAGGCACAAATCACCACACTGCTCGGCAACCCCGCCCGCGTAGAAGATGGTCGTAAAAAATCAAAATGGTACTACAACAACCCCAATGGAAACCTTGTACTATACTGGAACAACGACAACTCCCAACTCGATAAATTCTCATTCACCCTTTCGTCAGAACAAAAAAACGTTTGGGACAACAATGTATCAAAGAAATTAAGAACCGGTCATACCGATTTATGCGAAGCCATAAAGTTGCTGGGAGTTCCCAAAGACATGCTTTTCAAAAACATGACACAGGAAATTCATTATGGCTACCAAAGCAATGTACTCCGCCTCTTTTTCAGAAACCATACTCTCGTTGACTTTACTTTGTATTAAGCGAGGATTTAATAATCTATCGTAGCCTGTATGCCCCTGCCGAGAAGCGCCTCAGCTTTGGGGAGCAGAGAATCAAAGTCGCCTTTTTGCACAATGCATTTGCCATTATGATGAATAATCAGCGCGCATTGTTCCGCTTGCTCAGGAGTATGTTCACAAATTTCCATGAGCGACCTTATCACCCAGTCAAAAGTATTCACATCATCATTCCACACTATCAGGTTATGCAGTTCATTCTCAAGAACATCAACTTCTTTTTGCTCCTTTGTTTGAGTACCGGATTGTTTTTCAAAAGCACGTTTCATATACTAACTACTATTATCTGCAAAAATACAACACAATGAAATTCTCTGAGCTGCGATTTTTTAAATTTATTGATAATGCGAAAAGCAGGAAAAAATAATAACTGACACATCAGTAACCTTGTAAATCAACCTGTGCTCATGATCTATGCGTCTGCTCCAGTACCCTTTAAACTCATATTTTAATGCTTCAGGTTTACCAATACCTTCAAACGGAGAGCGAAGAATATCATTAATCAGGTCGCTGATACGGAGGGCGGTTTTTCTATCTACTTCTATCCAATTCCTGTATTCAATAAAAGCCTTTGGTACAAATTCTATATGCCTCATAGCAATTCATCAGCTTTTATAGAAATAACCTCTTTTTTGGTTTCGTACGCTGTAATTCTTTCCTGTAGTTCGTGGGCATACGCGGGATTGCTCAAAATGTAATCGGTATCATCCGATGGCTGTATAATGATGTCAACAGTTTTATGTGGAAACATTTTTTTTATCCCTTCCATTATATCAATAGTCAGCATATCTGTGTTGATTCTGATGGTTGTTTCCATAAAAGTATTTCTTACAAAGTTACATTATTTACTTAAGTGTTAAGTATGCTTTCTTGCTGATTTTTGAAGATTAGCCCGATAGTTCTATGTTTGACTCAGCAACCGCCATATCATGGTCAAAAAAAGCATGGACGAACTGGGGCGTAAAAAACCCGAAGAAATACACACCACCGAAAAAAATCCCGTAATTGTGATACTGGATGATGTGCGCAGTATGCACAACGTAGGCTCCGTATTCCGCACCTGCGATGCATTTGCCGCGACCGCTTTGTATCTCTGCGGCTATACCCCCTTCCCCCCGCACCGCGACATACATAAAACCGCCCTCGGCGCCACCGAAACCGTGCAATGGAAACACTTTTCAAAAACAACAGACGCCGTAACCGAAGCCAAACAAGCCGGTTATAAAATATATGCCGTAGAGCAGGCACACAACAGCACCGCGCTAAATGCGCTAAACCCGAACAATGAAAAAATAGCCCTCATCTTCGGCAACGAAGTAACAGGCGTAAATGAAGAAGTGCTGCAAACAGTGGACGGCTGCATAGAAATACCCCAATGGGGCGCAAAACATTCCCTGAATATTTCCGTAAGCGTCGGCGTCGTGTTGTGGGAGATGGTGAGGAATGGTATCTGAATCGCTGATTGTTATGATTATTAGATTACGCAGAAAAACACATACTATCTAAAAAACTACACTTCCGTGTAATCCGCGTAATCTTTTAAATCCGTGATTCAGATACTTCGCACAAAAAAACACATACCATCTAAAAGGCATGAACAGACAACACAATCTGTGTAATCCTTTAATCCGCGTAATCTGCGATTCAGACATCCACTAAAACCCCACATTATTCCTGAAAATCTTCACCGCTATAGCTATCAATATCACCCCAAAAAACTTGCGTATCACCGATATGCCCGAAGGTCCCAATATTCTTTCAATAAAATTGATGGAACGCAGCGTAATGAAAATAAAAATAAGGTTGAAGAGAATGCCTATCAAAATATTGTAGGGATGATAAGCAGCTTTTAATGACATCACCGTAGTCAACGTGCCCGAGCCTGCAATTAACGGAAATGCCACAGGCACTATAGTGCTTGCGGTATTATCACTTTTGAAAAATTCCCACCCCAGCACCATCTCCAGTCCTAAAATAAATATCACAATAGACCCCGCAATAGCAAACGACTGTATATCCAGCCCCATAAACTCAAGCATCTGCTCGCCAATCAGGAAGAACAGCAGCATGAGCGCCCCCGACACCAGCGTAGCCTGTGTGGCGCTGATAGCCCCCATTTTCTTTTTAATGGAGATAATAGCCGGTATAGAACCCAGCACATCTATTACCGCAAACAAAGTGAACGTCACCGTAATGATTTGCGAAATATCCGTTTTACTAAATCCTCTCATACTAAAACACTAAAATAACTATAGTCCGCAAGGGTAAAAAGTGACTTTTCAAATTGAACTTTGCGCCTTCTTTGCGAGTACCTCTGCGTTCTTTGCGGTTAATTTTTAATAAAACAATTTATCCCTTGTGCAGTATAACTAAACACTAAGGTACTAAATCCGTAACTACTCAGCATTAGATGGAGCCGGTTAACAATAATTAATCTTATTTAATCTTAATAATCAGCGTTATCAGCGTTCTATTTGTCCTTACTTTTGCGCTGCAATATACACATATGTCATTACCAAATTATAAACACACCGCCGCCGAACGCTTTATGCGTTATGTGCAGGTTGATACCCAAAGCGACCCTGCATCAACCACCCAGCCCTCTACCGCAAAACAAAAAGACCTCAGCCGCATACTCGCAGCCGAGCTTCGCGATATGGGTATTGCAGATGCCCAACTTGATGAACACGGCTATGTATATGCCACCATCCCCGCCACTACCGCTAAGAAAACCCCCGTACTGTGTTTTTGCTCGCATGTGGATACCGCCCCCGATTGCAGCGGCGCCAATGTAAAACCCATATTCCACACCCGCTACGACGGACAAGATATTGTTCTACCCGACGACCCCACAATAGTAATCAGCGCCCACAACCATCCCTATCTCAAAGAGCGCATCGGCGACGACATTATCACCGCCTCCGGCAATACCCTCCTTGGCGCCGACGACAAAGCAGGAGTCGCCATCATCATGGACCTTGCCAACTACCTCATTCAGCACCCCGAAATAAAGCACGGAAAAATACGCATCCTGTTCACCCCCGATGAAGAAGTGGGGCGCGGAGTTGCAGCAGTGGACATGAAAAAACTCGGAGCCGATTTCGGTTACACCCTTGATGGCGGAGAGCGTGGGCACCTTGAAGGCGAAACATTTTCTGCCGATGCTGCCATTATTATATTCAACGGAATCAGCGCCCATCCCGGCTATGCCAAAGGAAAAATGGTGAATGCCATTAAAGCTGCGAGCTATTTTGTAGCCCAGTTGCCAAAAAACGAATGGTGTCCCGAACATACCTCAGACAAACAAGGCTTTGTACACCCCACCAATATAGAAGGTACATTAGAGAAGGCTACCGTTCAGTTTATTGTCCGCGATTTTGACACTGCGCAACTGGCGCATTACGAAGAAAGACTTCGCGAATTAGTGTATAAAACAGCAGAGCAGTTCCCCGGCGTCACCACAGAAATTATCATAAAAGAACAATACCGCAACATGAAGGAGGTATTGGATAAAAACCCCCGCGTCATGGACTATGCCGAAGAAGCCTACAAGCGCGCCGGCATCAAAGTGGAGCGAATGAGCATCCGCGGCGGCACCGATGGCTCGCGCCTTTCCTTCATGGGGCTTCCCTGTCCCAATCTTTTCACCGGCGAAATGGGCATACACTCCAAACAGGAATACGTAAGCGTACAAGACATGGAAAAAGCCACCGAAGTCTTAGTTCAGTTGGCAACAATATGGGAAGAGAAAACGGTATAGTGGTACCACCATTATATCTCAGCGGACGTTAGGGTGGTACCTGTACCTCTCACTAACTATTTTTTACCGGGCAAACCCAATTCCAATTAAACATTCGTTGCGTGGCACTACGTTCATCAGTTAGTTCTTTTATGTGCAATATCGTTACCATGTCAAAATAAAGTTGTCATGTTGAATCCCCACCTTTCGGCGCGAAAGGATAAAATGGCAGATGACGTTTTATCATACAAGTAATTCTGAAATTTGGTTAGCAGATTTCCATGTCATTACCCCAGCGGGGTAAAAGCTTAGTAGCCCCCGTTCCGATAGCTATCGGAGCGGGGGAGAATAATCCCCCACACCACACGCACCCCGTTAAGGTGGTGCAACAATTCGCGCCGGATTTTTTTGCCGTTTATGTTTTATCGTATTGTCAATCAGCCCCGATAGCTATCGGGGGCGAAGGAGGGTTGTCATGCTGACCGGAGTGCCGGGCATTGTGCGATGCCACGAAGGGAAGCATCTGCTTAACCTATGAAATAAAAGCCAGCCTTCGCACAATCAATGCTTTAGATAACATTACCCTCTCCCTTGGAGAGGGCTGGGGGAGAGGCTTCACCCGACGGCAGATACCCCTCGTCTCGCCGTATTCTTGGTGAAGAACGCCACCAACGGCGGAAATAATTTTAAGAAAGCTTTACATTTATGTTAAAGACAACATTTTTACTTTGCATAAATTATTTAAAGCAAATTCGATAAAATATTAAACATGAAAAGGTTTATTCTAATCACAACTATATTGGTGTTAGCTGCAATAAGAGTATTTGCACAAGCTCAACCTTCTTCCGATACAACAACAATAGCAAAAGACGCAAAACCGGTTGGAAATATAAAAATGTTATTATCGAAAAAAGATTCAGTTGTAACCTCACTGGATAAAAAACAAATTGATGAACAGAAAAGAAAAAAACACGAAACTCATTTCGAACTAAGCAGTTCGGAGTTGGGAAAATATGATTTAACTCCTCACATTTTCGAACCGGAATAGTTTGTTGTAAATAAAGGGGAGACCAATCCCCGCACCCCGTTAAGATTCCCGCCCGCGCAGTACACACAATCACATGTCATTACCCCAGCGGGGTAAAAGCTTTGTAGCCCCCGGCGAAGCCGGGGGAGAATAATCCCCCACACCACACGCACCCCGTAAGGTGGTGCAACAAAACAAAACCAATAATGAATAAATTGATTTTAATGTCTATTTTCACAGTTTAAATGGAATTACTACTACAGCAACCGAATAAATCGCTCAATAAAGCATACCTCAAAGAAAAGGTAAGCCGTAATGATATTGAAACCTTCAAAACAAACCTCAAAACCCTTTTATCAAAAATTGATAATACGGAAAGCGAGGAGCATCATAAATATCCCGTTTCCGAGTTTTTAAAAGATACATGGTACAAAGACCGGTATGAAATCAATACAAAAGGGCGTACGGATTTTGTCATCCACAATGGAAAAACCAGCGGGGATACCGTAGGGGTTATTATAGAAGTTAAAAGCCCATCCAACCAGGCAGAAATGCTCAGCGAAGCTAAGCCAAATAAAAAGGCAATGCACGAATTGATGCTATATTATTTACGTGAACGGATAGACGCAAACCAAACCGAAGTAAAACACCTCATTATTACCAATATTTGGGAATGGTACATTTTTGATGAAGCATGGTTTGAGAAAAATATTTATCGCAGCAGGCTTAAAAAGGAATATGAAACCTTTAGGCATAGCGGCAAAGACACCAAATTCTTTTTCGATAGCCTTGCCAAACCCTTTCTTGATGACCTATCTGAACCCATCCCCTGCACCTACTTCGACTTCCACAATTATGAAAAAATTGTGCGCAGCGACAATAAGAAAAATGACAACAAACTCATTGCCTTATACAAATTACTATCTCCTGCCCACCTGCTGAAACAACCCTTTGCCAATGACAGCAATTCGCTTGACACAAAATTTTATGCTGAATTGTTGCATATCGTAGGGCTGGAAGAAGTAAAGGACGGGAGCAAAAAACTGATTCAGCGTAAAGAAAAACCAGATACCGCTTCCCTTCTTGAGAGCACTATTATGAAGTTGCAGGACAAAGATTGCCTGCGCAATATCACTAATCTTTCTGCTTATGGCAGCGGCAGCAAAGAGCAGCTTTTTAATGTGGCGTTGGAATTGTGCATTACATGGATAAACAGGGTATTGTTTATAAAATTGCTTGAAGGGCAGTTGTTTACTTACCACAAAGGCGATAAAGACTATCTTTTCCTGAATACCAATGTCGTCTTTGATTTTGATGAACTGAATAACCTGTTTTTCCAGGTACTTGCAGAGCGAGCGCTCAACAGGCACGCTCATTTGGTAGATAAATTCAGCAAAATACCCTACCTCAATAGTTCCTTATTCGACCGTACCCCACTTGAAAGGCAGACTATAGAAATCGGCGCGCTTGATAACCGGCTTGAATTACCAGTTTCAGGCAGCACAGTACTGAAAAACGACTTGGGCAAGCGCAAAAGCGGGAAGTTGCCCACTCTGCAATACCTGTTTGATTTTCTTGACGCTTACGATTTTAGTTCTGATGGTGGTGAAGAAATACAGGAAGAAAATAAGAATCTCATTAATGCCTCTGTGCTTGGGTTAATCTTTGAAAAAATAAACGGCTACAAAGACGGCTCATTCTTCACGCCCGGCTTTGTAACTATGTATATGTGCCGCGAAACTATTCGCCGTGCCGTGTTGCAAAAATTCAACGAAGCCAAAGGCTGGCGATGCGAAACCATAGCGCAGTTGTATGATAAAATATCGGACAAAAAAGAAGCGAATACTATTATCAACAGCCTGAAAATATGTGACCCCGCCGTAGGCTCCGGGCACTTCCTCGTTTCCGCCCTTAATGAAATGATTGCCATAAAAAGTGAATTAGGCATTTTATCAGATAGGGACAATAAATGGTTGCGCGATTACAATTTGGAAGTTGTCAATGACGAATTAATTGTAACCGTTGAAGGCAATCTGCTTGATTACACTCCCAAAAACAAAGAAAGCCAACGTATACAGGAAGCCCTGTTTCACGAGAAAGAAACCATTATTGAGAATTGTCTTTTTGGTGTGGACATTAACCCGAACTCCGTAAAAATATGCCGACTGCGCCTGTGGATAGAACTATTGAAAAATGCCTATTATACAGAAAGCAGTAATTTTACAGAACTCGAAACCCTCCCCAATATCGACATCAATATAAAATGCGGCAACTCTCTCATCAGCCGCTTTGCCCTTGATGCCGACCTCAGCAAAGCCCTGAATAAAAGCAAAAAATGGACAATAGATAGCTACCGCATAGCCGTGCAAACCTATCGCAATGCCGAAAGTAAGGAAGAGAAGCGGACAATGGAGGAACTCATAGAAAACATAAAAAGCAATTTTCGCACAGAGATAGGCGCTAATGATTATAGAGTAAAAAGACTACAAAAGCTGAGCACTGACTATTACCAAAAATACCAAACTGATAAATTGTTTGACGCTAAACTTACCACAGCGCAAAAGAAAGACAAACAAAAATTTGAAGCGGACATTGAAAAATTAGACAAAGAAATAAAAGATATAAAGAGCAATAAAATTTATGAAAATGCTTTTGAATGGCGTTTTGAATTTCCGGAAATATTGGATGATGATGGAAATTTTATGGGTTTTGACGTTGTGATTGGGAACCCGCCGTATATTCGAGTGGATGATATTGATGAAAAATTTAGAAAACAATATAAAAATGAATATCCTGTGGCAACGGGGAAATACGACCTCTATTATTTGTTCTATTATAAAGCAATTTTATTATTAAAAGCAAATGGCAATATAGCATTTATAACGCCAAATAGGTTTACCTCTACTGAATCAGGCTTGAATTTAAGAAGTCAGGTTTTAGATAATTTTGAAAGTATCATCATAAATAGCATAAGCAAATTAGACGTATTTGAAAATGCAAGGACATATCCTGCTGTAATTTTACTAAATAATAAAAATGCGTGTTTTCGGGACATTATTATTAAGGAATCAAAGTCAAAAGAAAGTATTTCAAATTATAATGAATCAGGAAGATACTCTAAAGAGGATGTCGATAATTTTCCATTAAAAATACTGCCAATTAACTCAAAAGGGATATTGTTGGAATATATCTTAAACATAAACAGAAAAAGGGTTTTGGTAAAGTATCAGATGTACTATCAATTCAAGAAGGGTTGCGAATACCCTCAAACTTAGAAAATGAAAATGGCGATGTCCATATTGTAAAACAATATCAATTTAACAGGTATTCTGTAATTGAAAACGGTAATTACATTCATAAAAAGGATTTATTCTCAATTGTGTCAGTTGATTCAAATCGATACAAAAATTGTTTAAAAGATAAAATATTAATTGCTGAAGATGCGTTAAGACTTGAAGCAACTTATGATAATACCAAATCTATCTGTCAAGGTGGTATTTATTTTGGAACTACAATAGAAGAAGACTACTCAATTAAATATATTCTCGCGATTTTAAATTCTAAGTTTATAAATGCGCTTTATGCAAATTTATTTTCCGGAATGCACATGGGAGGAGGATATTTGCGGTTCAGGAGTTCCTTTTTATATGAATTACCATTTGTACATTCTGCTAAGCAAGATATATTAATAAACCTCGTTAATCAAATACTTTTAGCTAAACAATCTAACCCTCAATTTGATTCTTCTGGTCTTGAAAAAGAGATAGACCAACTTGTTTATCAGCTATATGGCTTAACAGAAGAAGAAATAAAAATAGTGGAGAATGCTTGATTATATGGATGCATATAATGTTTTGGAAGGAATAGATATTAATATTCCAATTGAAGAAGGTTATTTCAACGTATTAAAAAACAATTTTCAAAAGAATTATTTAACAACTAAAAATTATTTTGAAAGAATTGCCAAACACCGCAATCCTATTGAGGTTAAGAGCGAGGTGTTAAATGAGATTTATTCTTACTTATTAAAGATTCAGAATAGGGAAGAAATGAGAGATATTGATACTGAGAAAAATATTTCCGGATATGTACCAACTAAAATAATTGATATTTGGAAATCGGATAAAAGGCTAAAATCGTGCTACAATTCAATAAAAGAATACTGCATAATGAGGTCTAAAAATTTCAATATAATTGCGGTACACATCGCAGAGTATCGGGCAATGAGTAAATTAGCATCAAGTATTGAAAGGTCTAAATATAAATTAACCAATTCCAAATTCCAGAATCATGAAAGCCATTCCATAAATGATAAGGAAAAAGCATTTGTTTCTTCTGAAAAATACAAAATCGATAAACCAAAAAAACAGATAGACTCAATAAGTATAGTAGATTTGCTACTAATGCAAGAGCATAGAAAACGGGAATTAATAGACTCCGGAATTTATGATTCTATTTTTTCAAATAAATTAAGCGATTTAAATTCTACGTATTTACCCCAAGAGCACTTGCTGGAAAAAGAGAAAAATGCAATACCAGAAACGACGAAGCATATTGTAGGTATAAAAACTGTAATTGAAAGATGGATAAATAGGAATAAATGGTGGCTTATTCCTGCATTTACGACTCTTATTGTGGGTTTAATTATTTTAGCCTTATCAATTTATGCGCACCTTCATAAAAAACTGTAATAAAATAGCTCCTCTTGAAAAACAAATAAAAACCGTGGAAGTAAATGTTTAACTGCAATAAAACTCTAAATCGTTTATGAGCAAAAAATGTCTTGAATGTGATTCTTTTATTGATAGCCGCGTGTATGATTATTCTACCGGCAATTTTGGTGTTCCTTTATGTATCCCTCATCAAAATTGGGTAAAAGATATGCCTCACGAAACAACGGCTGAAGCATTAACACTTTATTTTGCTTAAAAGAAAGAGGCGTGCCTGCGGAGATTGAAAAATTTGATGGTTTTAAAAAAATTGATATTGCTGTTACTCATGCCAAAGTAAATATAGAAATTGATGGCAGCCAGCATAACTGGCAGGCTAAACAAGCATTGGCAGATTTGCAACGCACTTATTATTCTTTTAAAAAAGGATATTTTACATTAAGAATCCCCAATTCTCTGGTTCATAATTACCTTGATCAAACGGCTGATATGATAACAGAAATATTAAATGAAAGCAGGACAAAAATAATTTCAAAATATAAGTACGCGAAAAGGTAGTTTATGTTTCATGTGACTTTAATATGGGAATAGCCGTATGCGCCTTAATAAAACATGACCTTGACACTTCGGGCATGGAAGCGCTGGCTGCGCAATTAGCAGAACGGCTGGATGGAATAGTCATCTACGGTTACCAGGATAATTGGCGGGCAAATAATCGTGAAACTCCCCATGATTATGTAGTAAAGGGATATGCAGGGAGTAATGAGAAGAGGATTTTAAAAATGTATTGTAACGGTTACTTTGAGCGTCTGCTGAATTCGGACAAAGAAATTTGGTATGAAATATATGATTTAGCAAATGATGGTGGAGAAAGCCTTGATATTTATAAAGAATGTTTTTCGCCCTTTGCAGGTTATGATTCCAAATGGGGTGGTTTTTGCTGCACTTTTATGGATGAAACAAAAAGAGAAATTTGGGAGCCTTCTGTACATGATTTCAGAAAGCAAGTGCTTCTTGAGAAGCAATTGTTAGGGGTTGGCGAATTAGCATTGTACTATGGAGATAATCATATGGAATCTGCCGGTGCATTTGATATTGCACTATCGGGGTCGTGGGAAGATGTCATTAGCTTTATAAAAAAGCTAGGCAAAAAAAATATTGTTATAGATATTGGCAGTTGGTTTAAAAACGAACCTGATTATAAATCAAAATTGCCAATCGCATTTTTAGATGACTTTAGTTATTTGCCGCCTGATATGCGTCATCTTCCAAAATAAAATTACAATCATTCCATCGTGAATTGTTGCACCCCATACGGGGTGCGTGTGGTGTGGGGATTGTTGTCCCCCGGCTTCACCGGGGGCTATTAACATTTTACCCTGTTGTTCCGAATGTTGCAAGGCGCATCCGATACTACTAATACAAACCCGTTCTCCGAACGGTATTCAAAGATAGAAAGTTTATCCCTTATCAATGTAAAGCTACAATCTGTGTCATTCCAAAGCATCTGCGTAATCTGTGATTCAGACAATTTATCAGTACAGCCTACCCACACCATACAAAACTCCATTGCCCCAATAGGTTCCACGTAGGGGTCAAAAATTGAACACCCGTAACAACACATTCACCCATATTATCTTATCATCCTGAAATCCCATAAATCCTAGTTCAGACAATTTCTCCCCACACAAAAATCTGCGTTCACCCGTTGTGCCGGATGTTCCGTCAGGGCATCCGGTACTACAAATACCAAGCCGTTCTCCGAACGATATTCAAAGATAGAAAGTTCAACCCTTATCAATGTAAAACTACAATCTGTGCTATTCCAAAGCATCCGCGTAATCTGTAGCCTGCCCCGCCAAGGCGGGGATTCAGACAATTTATCAGTACAGCCTATCCACACCATACAAAATTCCATTGCCCCAACAGACTCCACGTAGCGGTTCAAAAATTTGAACCCGCAACAACACATTCACCCATATTATCTTATCATCCTGAAATCCCATAAATCCTAGTTCAGACAATTTCCCCCACACAAAAATCTGCGTTCATCATAATCATCCGCGCAATCCGTGTTCTATCCTTCCCGCTACAACACACATCACATAAAAAATAAAAATATAGTGGGGTATAATTCCCCCCATCAAAACAACATCGCGGAATTTTACACTAAAAAAATTAACCATTAAAATGAAAACAACCAAAATAGAGTACCAAAAGCGCCTCAACACCCTGCAGCAGTGGCTTGTGGAGGGCGCTTCCACATCAGAAATACATACCCGCATTATCGACAATGGATGGGCTACATCTATCCGCCATGCCTGCCGGCTCATAGCTGCCGCCAGGAAAAAGTGGGAAGCGGGCGAACAAAAATACATGCGCGGGATGCACAAAGTCGCCGCACAGCATCGGCGTCAAACAATAAAAGAAACATCTTCAGGTGCAGAAAATAAACCCCTCGGTACGAGAATAATATTAGATTATAAAAAAGATAGCAACAAGCTCAGCGCTATCACAATTTATAAAAAACCATCCACAAAAATTGAAATCATCATCAATAGAACCAAGACAACTTTTAACTAAAAAAACAATCAAAAATGAAAAAAACACACAATATGAAATTTATGTCAGTACTTGAGATTTACAATACAGTTCGGTTTAACACTGACGTAACTGACATAAATTTCAGCACCCCAACCCCTTTCAATCACAATGATAATTACCCCTCATGGAAAAGATAAGAGCGAACAAAAAAGAATACGAAAATCGTATCAATACCATACAAGAATGGCTCTTGGACGGCGACACCCCTAAGGCTATACATGATAAAATCATCCGCCAAAAGTGGTGTACATCCGACCGTCAAATATACCGGCTCGTAGCTGCTGCAAGGAACCGTTGGGTGGCTGATGAAAACATCAATATAGCCGAAAAACGAAAAATGGCAATAGAGCGGCTCCGCAAAATAATGGAAAGAATGCCCGACGATATAAAGAATACATCCGGTGGGTTCCGGACTTTGCTGTATTATGAAAAAGAAATCAACAGAATAGAAGGCATCATGTCGGATTTAGAACCTGAGATTGAAACTATAATTACCGTAAATGAAATGCGTTAGACGAAAAACAATAGAGGTAAACTGGAACGACATCGCAAATGAGCGCTTCGTGCCTCTCACGGACAACCGCGACCGCTACCTGCTGCTGTGGGGCGGCAGGGGAAGCAGCAAGAGTGTATTTGTGGCGCAGACGCTGCTGCTGCGGTGCCTGAATGAAAAATATTTCAGGTACATACTGATTAAAAAAACTTTCAACGCCATAAAGGACGCGCAATGGGAAACGCTGAAGCAAACAGCAGAGGCTATGAACATTGCGGACTTGTTTGAGTTTAAAACCGCCCCGCTGGAAATAGTGTGTGTGAACGGAAATAAATTTATAGCGCGCGGCTGCGATGATACCGCAAAGCTGAAGTCGATTAAAGACCCTACGGGCGCGTGGTATGAAGAAGACATACCGAGCGAAGAAGATTTTATTACCATCACCACGTCTATCCGCAGCCTGAAGGCAGCGTACCTGCAGGAAATCTTCACCTTCAACCCCGAAGTGGAGGGGGACTATACGCAGCATTGGTTTTATAAAAAGTTTTTTGAAGGGAAGCATGAGGTGAGTTTCAGTTCGGAAATAGTGGCGCCGGTGAAGAATACAGAGGTGCGCTTCGGCTACACATCGCACCACTCAACGGCTGACGACAATCGTTTTCTGCCTATGGAGTTCAGGGCATTTTTGGAAAGCCTGAAAGTATCTAACCCTTACTACTATACTATCTACGCGCTGGGGCGGTGGGGCAACAAGCAAATCAGCGGGCAGTTTTACAAGTTGTTCAACTATGCCACCAACGGTGTTGAAAATAAACTTTGTAACGGCAAACCGATTTTGTATAATAATAGTTTGCCTTTGCATATTTCTTTCGACTTCAATGTGAACCCCTATATCACTTGTACCGTTCATCAAATCAACGGCAAGCGGTGCACGCAAATTGACGAGATATGCCTGAGTACTCCAGACAATACCACCTCTGCCGTGTGCAGGGAATTTACAAGGCGTTACCAATCGCACCGCGGGGGGCTGTTTATCTACGGCGACCCGACAGGGATGCAGGAAGATACCCGGAGCGAAAGGGGCTATAACGACTACGTCATCATACAGCGTGAACTGGCGCAATTCCATCCGTCGCTGAGGGTGCTGCGGAAAGCGCCTGCGGTGAGAATGCGGGGCGATTTCATCAACTCGGTTTTTAAAACGAACTATGGGGGTTTGCAATTCGTCATCGGGTATAATTGCGTTCACACAATAAACGACTACTTGTTTTGCAAAGAGGCAGCCGACGGCACCAAGGAAAAAGAAAAAGCAAAGGACCGCAACACAGGGGTAACCTGCGAAAAATACGGACACACCAGCGACGCCAACGACTACCTGTACACAACAGCCTTTGCCTCGACCTTTGAAACGTACCAGCGCGGTGGTAAGCCGATGATGCCTATGTATGGGTATAATGTGTCAAGGAATGCGTATTGAAAATCTGAATCGCAGATTACGCAGATTAAATGATTTCGCAGATTGTAGTTTGTCTGCCGGTGTTAACCTAGTGGCTTGCGCGACTGCTATAGGCACTTAGTAAATTATAAAAGAAAAAGCCCGTGTCGTTATCACCCTATCCCTAAAGGGAAGGCCGCGAGTAGAACCCGTATGGTTGTCTTTTAATGCTGCGTAAACGCACATCAAAATTTGTTATAAAAAAAGTTTCACGCAAAGTGCGCAACGGTAAAGGCAGAATACGCAAAGCACATTTAATCCAAGCATATTTTAACTGTCTAAATGGTATAAGCCGAATAGAAGCGGGATAGATGAACGGTGCCAACCACCGCCGATGGCGGGGCAGGCAGCCACTAAAGCTCAATAGGATGGGGTAAGCCGGAAACATAACTACTCATCGCGCAATGCCCTAAGTTTGAAAAAAAGGAAATTGAGGTATCTGACCTATCTTTCAGAGCCCCAAACCGCAAAATATTAACGCTGACTGCCGTAGGCAAGTCAGGCGGGCATTAATAACATACTATAAACAAAATTAATAAAGTGTTAATAGCGGTCATTTCTTGGATTATTAGAAATCATAAGACGTATATTTGTGCCTTATAATTGAAAAAAATATTCTTATGGGTAAGAATTATAGGGCGATATTATTAACTATACTCACTTTATCAGTTCTTGTTATTGCTATCATAGAACTCACCGGTGTTGGCGGCGACCGTTGGGGCTGGAGACGTAGCAATAGTTATATAGTTGATAAAGACCATGCTACGATATACAGGGGTGAAATACATCCCGAAAATCTAAAAACCCGTGACCAAATGGTTGCGGAGATGCCCAAAACCACCATGCAGTTTTATGAAACAAGATATAGCTTTGGCGCCGTTAGCGAAGGGGATGTGCTAAAACATACTTTTCGTTATAAGAATACAGGGCATAATCCCTTAATGATTTCAAAAACCGATGTTACCTGTGGCTGCACCACCTACACTTTCACACAGGAAGCAATACCGCCCGGCGCAGACGGCACTGTAACTGTAGAATTTGATACGCATGGGTACAGAGGGTTTCAGCAAAAAAGTTTTATTATTCATTCTAACGCAATTCCTGAAGCTGCATCCGTAGGCATCGATGCTGATGTAAAATAATATGACGCTTCAGAATACCTCACTTTTCGGCAGAGTAAAAAACTATTTGTCGCTGATAAAATTCAGCCATACCGTTTTCGCCATGCCATTTGCGCTGATTGGCTTCACGCTCGGAATAGTATTTTACCATAATCATTTTGAATGGAGCCTGCTTATAAAAATGCTGCTGTGCATGGTGTTTGCCCGGAGCGCCGCAATGTCCTTCAACCGATACCTTGACAGTTAAAATATGCTTGGATTAAATGTGCTTTGCGTATTCTGCCTTTACCGTTGCG
>Ga0207047_1060_pt1 | contig 26933 bp, 20 predicted proteins | sample Alteio_BWMinCont_67_FD_153302 | JGI IMG/M metagenome (GOLD analysis project Ga0207047, IMG submission 153302) | Enriched cells from forest soil in Barre Woods Harvard Forest LTER site, Petersham, Massachusetts, United States -... | ecosystem: Environmental > Terrestrial > Soil > Temperate forest >...
AATCAAAACATCATGGACAAGAATACAAACGCACTCAACTGGTTTGAAATACCGGCAGCGGATATCAACAGAGCAAAAAAATTCTACGAAGACATCTTCGGTATCAAAATGGAACAACAAAGCATGATGGGCATGGAAATGGCCTCCTTCCCATATGAAGGCGGCAACGGCAAAGCGGGTGGCGCATTGGTGCAAAGTCCAATGCATAAACCATCGCAAGACGGCTCAACCATTTATCTGAATGCAAATCCTAACATGGATAATGTAGTAAGCAAAATTGAAGCTGCCGGCGGAAAGGTCATAATGCCTAAAACACAAATAAGCCCCGAAATAGGGCACATGGCTTTCTTCATTGATTCAGAAGGCAACAAAGTGGCGCTTCACTCTCAGAATTAATATGTAATATTCATCTTTTGTTGGTCGGCTTATTGCTGACCAACATTTTTATGTGTTTTAGTTTCTATTAGATATTTTATTAAACTACCTCCATTTTGTTTTTAAAATGTGTACTTTTGTATAAGTCATGTTGATACAACGCACCCGCTACAGTTCAACCGTTCCAAATATCATCAAGCCTGACTTTCTATTTGTAATATTTTCTTTTCTCTTTTCTCTGCTATCTTGCAATTCAGCCAATTTCCAAAACCAAAACAATACTGCATATACAACTTCTGTTTTGAGTAAGTTGCAAAAGATGAGCCCGGACGATAGTGTTGGAATCTTTACTTTACTCGATTCCGCCCATCGCAATTTACCCGACCCCGGACCCGGCGACCGATTTCTACTTTATAGTTATACACGCGACTACTTCACCCATAAAAAAGAATATGACAAGGCGCTGCTTTACATAGACAGTATGTTACTGGTTATACATGGCAGAGAAACGGAAAAAGGATATATGGGTGATTATGCAACAGCATTATTGTTACGGGGAGATATTTTACTGGCTCAAAAACATTACGACGAAGCATTTTATCTTTTATACCAGGGTAAAGAAATTGTGAGCCATACAAATGACCCCTGTTCCTACAATGACTACAATCGAAGATTAGCTGATATTTCTTACGTGCAAAAGAAATATCTGCAGGCTTTAAAATATTACAAAGACGCCTTTGATGAACTCTCGCAGTGTTATGATAATAACCCTGCTGCAAAATTCGCAATGGAGCAAGCTTTTTTGGATAATATCGGATTATGCTTCAGCAAGCTCGATATGGATGACAGCGCTATTGTTTATTACGACAAAACTTTGCAATACATAAAAACACAACAACAAAACTATCCGACGCAGGATTATGTATTAGCAGCTCGGGCTGTAGTTTATGGCAATAAAGCTGAGATATTATCCAGGCAAGGCAATGATTCTGCCGCAGAAAATCTTTTAAAGGAAAGTATCCGGATTAACAGCAGCCCCAACCATGCCATAGAAGATGTGCCCTATAGTGAGGCGAAACTGGCAGCATTATATTTGAAAGAAGCACGTTTAACAGAAGCAAGTCAAATATTGCAGCAGCTTAAAGGACACTTAGATAAAATGCCTAATCCGGACGTGTTGATGAATTGGTACCGGCTTGAAGCAGACTTTTACAGAAAAACAAAAAATATAGAGAAAGGTTTTGATTATTTAAAAACTGAGGAAACATTAGAAGATTCTTTAGAAGATACAGATGAAAAATTCGATCAAATTGACATCAATAAAGAGTTTAAATATACCCAACAAGAATATCAACTTGCATCTTTGAGGCAAAAAGATGAACGGAAAAATTTCTACCTCATTGGCGCTATACTTTGTTCCGGTATGGCTTTAATCATCATACTGCTTATACTGAAAACCTACAGGCAATCTAAAAAAAATGTTACCGCCCTTACTGCCCTTAACGAACAAATCCGCCTGAAAAATGATGAACTTCAGGAAACGATGTACGCTCTTGAAGAGAGCCAAAGATACAATGCACAAATGATGAAAGTGATGGCGCACGATATGCGCAGTCCCATATCCAGTATTGTCAGCCTTTATGATATACTTGCCCACGACTCCAATTACACAACCGAACAAAAAGAATTGCTTGACCTTATAAATACTTCTGCTTTAAATTCCCTGCAACTCATAACAGACACACTTCGCTTTAAAGCGTTGTCGGAAGGCATGCGAAAAGAACCTGTTGACATGCAAGCCCTTCTTCAGTATTGCGTGAAGATACAAGAGCCCAAAGCAGCCCGGAAAAAACAAAAAATAAACCTGAATGCAAAGGAAGTAACCGTTTCAGGAGACAGGGAAAAGCTGTGGCGTGTGTTTAGCAATCTTATCAATAATGCTATAAAATTCAGCCATGAAGGCAGTGAAATTAATATTGATATGCAGGTTCAGGATTCTTCTGTTACTGTTAGTGTGCAGGATAACGGCATAGGTATCCCCAACGAATTGAAAACAAAAATTTTTGACATGTCTGCTGAAGCTAAAAGGCTCGGCACCTCCAACGAACATTCATTCGGGCTGGGGATATTCATCTGCAAACAAATTGTAGAAGCGCATAATGGTAAAATATGGTTTGAAAGTCCTGATGGCAAGGGCACCACTTTTTATGTAACTCTGCCATTGTCTTAAAAAGAGAAAACCTGCAATCACTACAATTGCAGGTTTCAATTAAATTATTCGTTAGCTGATTATTGCTTCACTTCTTCATATTCAGCATCCGCTACATTGCCGTCATTGCCTCCGGCTTTTTCATGCGGCTGTTCGTTAGCTGCGCCGTCGGTAGGAGGAGCTTGCTGCTGCGAAGCTTTGTATATTTCTTCGCTCGCTGCCATCCATGCGGCGTTCAATACTTCTTCAGCCTTGTCTATGCCATCCAGGTCTTCAGCTTTATGAGCTTCTTTGAGCTTCTTCATTGCTTCTTCAATGGCAGTTTTCTTATCTGCAGGTATTTTATCACCGTATTCTTTCAGTTGCTTTTCGGTGTTAAATACAAGCCCGTCTGCTTTGTTCAGTTTTTCTACACGTTCACGCACTTTCTTATCGGATTCTTCATTTGCCTTAGCCTCATTTTTCATGCGTTCTATTTCTTCCTTGTTCAGTCCGCTGCCTGCTTCTATGCGTATGTTTTGCTGCTTGCCGGTACCCTTGTCTCTTGCCGTTACATGGAGTATGCCGTTAGCGTCAATATCAAATACCACTTCTACCTGCGGAACTCCGCGCGGAGCCGGTGGAATACCATCCAGTATGAACCGTCCAAGTGTTTTATTGTCTTTAGCCATAGGGCGTTCGCCCTGCACTACATTTATTTCCACGCTCGGCTGGCTATCGCTGGCAGTAGAGAATGTTTCGCTTTTCTTGGTGGGTATAGTCGTATTCGCGTCAATGAGTTTTGTCATTACGCCACCCATAGTTTCTATACCAAGCGAAAGAGGGGTTACATCAAGCAACAACACATCTTTCACATCACCGGTAAGAACACCGCCCTGTATAGCAGCGCCTATTGCAACCACTTCATCGGGGTTAACACCCTTGTGGGGCTTCCTGCCGAAGAACTTTTCCACCACTTCCTGCACTTTAGGTATGCGGGTAGAGCCGCCTACTAATATCACTTCGTCTATCTGGCTTGTTGTCAGGTTTGCATCTTTCAATGCTTTCCGGCAAGGCTCCAGTGTGCGCTCTATCAGTTTATCGCACAGTTGTTCAAATTTTGCGCGGCTCAGTTTGCGCACTAAATGCTTGGGAGCGCCGTCAACAGCCGTTATATAAGGCAGGTTAATTTCAGTTTCCTGAGATGACGATAATTCTACTTTTGCTTTTTCAGAGGCTTCTTTCAACCTTTGCCAAGCCATAGGGTCTTTGCGAAGGTCTATTGCTTCATCTTTCTTGAATTCATCAGCCAGCCAGTCCATCAATACCTTATCGAAGTCATCGCCGCCGAGGTGTGTATCGCCATTGGTTGATTTTACTTCAAATACACCGTCGCCCAATTCAAGCACCGATATATCAAAAGTACCGCCGCCTAAGTCAAACACTGCTATTTTGCTATCCTTGTGTTGTTTGTCCAAACCATAAGCAAGCGCTGCTGCCGTAGGCTCATTAATGATACGGCGTACATTGAGCCCTGCTATTTCGCCTGCTTCTTTGGTTGCCTGGCGTTGGGCGTCATTAAAGTAAGCGGGAACGGTAATTACCGCTTCCTTCACTTCATAACCGAGGAAATCTTCAGCCGTTTTTTTCATTTTCTGAAGTATCATTGCTGATATTTCCTGCGGGGTGTACATACGCCCGTCTATATCCACACGCGGAGTATTATTTTCACCCCTTACCACTTTGTAAGTATTGTGCGACATTTCGCCTGTCACTTCATCAAACTGGCGTCCCATAAAACGTTTTATGGACATCACCGTGTTAATGGGGTTTGTGATAGCCTGGCGCTTGGCGGGATCGCCCACCTTGCGTTCACCATTTTTCATAAATGCTACAACCGATGGGGTGGTGCGCCTGCCCTCGTCGTTTGCAATTACTACCGGCTCATTGCCTTCCATTACGGCTACGCATGAGTTGGTAGTTCCTAAGTCTATTCCTATTATTTTTGCCATAGTATTTTTTATTAAATATAATTACAGTTTGTTGTTTTAACTACTGCACTATATTCTTCAATGATTATGCCAGCCTATAACATCGGTAAATATGGCAGAAAATGCCTGTCAAAGTGTAGAAAATAGCGGTAAATCTATGTAAAGGGATGGTACTTAAATATATTTAATATTTTATAAAGTCGGCTTTTACTCCTTCGCAAACTTCTTCATCAAACCATTTCATTCATAAACATCCTTGCGATGTCGGACTCTTCGGATATCTATTACTTCAATTTTGTCAGCTACTGAATAGATAACTCTATAATCGCCAACACGGATGCGCCATAAATTCTTATGTGTACCTTTTAACTTCTTGCAACCGGCAGGTCGGGGTTTTTCAGAAAGCAAGTCAATAGCAACTTCAACTTTTTTCAAAGCATATACCGGCAACTTTTCCATATCTTTTTCAGCGCTGTTGCTGATAATAATCTGATACATTATAGTTTGCCTTTTTTCTTCAATGATTTTTTTACTTCCTCCCAACTGCGCTTGGGCTCATCTTTGCGGGATTCAGCAATAATTACGTCAAGGAAATCTTCTATTTCTTCCTGGTGTTGTTCAATTGTTTTTAATTCTATGATTACAGCCTTGCGGCGATTTTTGTCATCGGTAATAAAATTCACACCTTTCATAAAATCAGTTTATATACAAATATACAGTTAAAAACAAAAAGCCCTATCATTTCTGATAAGGCTTTTATCCGGATAGATTTTTATTTTTTCTTCAAATAGCTGCTTACTCCTTCACAAACTTCTTCACCGTTACCGCATCATCTCCTTTCAAAGTAATATTATAAACTCCCGTAGGAAGAGCTTTCACGTTCACTCCGGTTTGTCCATTGGTTAATGGCTGCTGTATTAGCACTTCACCGAGTGTATTCGTGACAATAAAAGAGTTGAATTTGCCGGATTCTGATTTTATGGTGAGTATATCGGAAACGGGATTGGGATAAAGCTCACAATCCAGTGCCGGTGAAATGTTACTGACATAACTGGAAACAGGAGCAGGAACAGTAATTTTCCTGACACGGTTATTCTGCTCATCTGCAATATACACATTGCCGTTGTTATCTGTTCTTATGCCATTGGGATAGTATAATTTAGCTAATGTTGCGGGACCGCCGTCACCGGAGTAGCCCTTCATGGTGTCTTTGCCGGCAAAGGTCGTGATAATGCCGGATGTGCTAACTTTTCTGATGACATCATCACCCCCAACCGCGATATACACATTGCCGCTGCCATCTGTTGCAACACTTGTCGGGTTGTCTAATGCCACTAATTTGGCAGAGTCGCCTTCGGTATAGGAACTGCCCCCACCCGCAAAGGTTGAGATGATGCCGTTTGTACCTACTTTTCTTACCCGCTGATTGATAAAATCTGCGATATAAACATTACCGCTCTTGTCAACTGCTACACTTTGAGGACCATTTAATGTTGCTGCGGTTGCGGGACCACCATCACCTAGTCCTCCCGAACCCCCGCCTGCAATGGTGTGAATAATACCGGAAGTGTTTATTTTCCTGATCGCGTTGTTTGCATTATCTGATATATATAAATTGCCGGTGTCGTCAATAGCAATGCCATCAGGGTACGAGAACGTTGCCGCAGTGGCGGGACCACCATCGCCACCATCGCCCGGGGAATATAATGTACCAGCAATTGTATTGATAATGCCGGAAGTATTGATCCTGCGGATAACCTGGTTAAGTCCATCTACAATATACACATTGCCGCTTTTGTCAACAGCCACGTCAAAAGGGTCGTTGAGTTCAGCCGCAGTGGCGGGAACGTTTTCGCCGCTAAAACCTTCTGTGCCATTGCCTGCAATAGTAGTGATAATACCGGCAGTGTTTATTTTCCTGATTCGCTGGTTCTGTTTATCTGCAATATATATATTGCCCTCAGCATCTACGGCTACATTAAAAGGAAGATTTAATTCTGCTTTGGTGGCAAGAATGTTATCGCCGTTATAATTCGCTGTACCGTTTCCGGCAAGGGTAATAATAGTGTCTGATTGTGCATTGCAAACAGGCGCGTATAATGCAGTAATTGCAATAGCTGATAGAAGCAATATAATTTTTTTCATGATTTTTTTATTTTAATCGGTATGCAATTATAGCCCTATATTTTTACGTTGCAAACTTTTTTTGTATTTTGTAAGAGTTTTTCTTGTAAGAAATTCTACTTATTTGAAAATAACAGCCTTACATCTTTTCCGGCAATCTTATCCCCATCAGGTTCATCCCATGGCGCAACACAGAGGCGGTCATGATAATCAGCATCAGCCTCAACTGCTTTTTTTCTTCATTTTCGGCTTTTGCAATGCTATGCTCATCATAAAATGAATTAAAGAGTTGCGCTAACTGAAAACTGTAGTTGCATATTTCGGAAGGGTTAAGTTCACTGCCGGCTTCTGCGAGTATGTTAGGGTATTGCTCCAACATGCGCGCTAATTTTTTCTCGAGTAGCAGCACAGGCTGAGTAGGAACAAAGTTTTGAAACTTAATATTACCGGGTGATACGGGTATATTTTCCTTACGCAATATGGAGCATATACGCGCATGAGCATATTGTATGAAGGTGGCGGTAAACCCGTGCAGGTCTATTGATTCCTGCGGGTTGAATATCATTTTCTTTTTTGGCTCTACGCGTAGAAGATAAAATTTTAAAGCCCCAAGCCCTATGGTTTCGTAGAGTTTTTCAAGTTCAAGTGCTGTGAACCCTTCTGTTTTCCCCGCAGCTTCAGTTTGTTTCTCTGAAAGACTGAGCATTTCATCAAGCATGTCGTCGGCATCTACAACGGTGCCTTCGCGGCTTTTCATTTTACCAGTAGGCAGTTCCACCATTCCATAAGATAGATGTTCAATGCCGTCCGCACAGGGTTCGCCCAATTTTTTCAATATCAGTTTCAACACTTGTACATGATAATTCTGCTCATCGCCGATTACATAAACAGATCTGTCTAATTTATACTCATCATATTTCAACTTCGCAGTACCGAGGTCTTGCGTTATATATACCGAAGTGCCATCACCCCGCAGCAGCAGTTTTTGATCAAGCCCGTCGTCTGTCAGGTCTATCCATACCGAGCCGTCCTCTTTGGCAAACAGGACGCCTTTCTGCAATCCCTGCTCCACTATCTTTTTGCCGAGCAAATAAGTGTCGCTTTCATAATACATTTTATCAAAGTCAACACCGAGGCGTTTATAGGTTTGTTCAAAGCCGCTATATACCCATCCATTCATCGTCTTCCATAGATGGCGCACATCTTCGTCACCCGCTTCCCACAATCGCAGCATTTGCTGTGCTTCTTTCATTATGGGGGCTTCTTTTTCGGCTGTTGCTTCGTCCATTCCGCCCTGCACCAATTGTTTTATCTCTTGCTTATAAACGTCATTGAATTTCACATAGTAATCGCCTACAAGATGGTCGCCCTTTATGCCCGTTTGTTCCGGCGTGGCGCCATTGGCGTAACGCTTCCATGCCACCATCGATTTGCAGATATGTATGCCCCTGTCGTTAACGAGGTTGGATTTCACTACCTCGTTGCCGTTCACCTTTAGTATTTCACTTACTGCATATCCAAGGAAATTATTACGCAAATGACCAAAGTGTAAGGGCTTGTTAGTATTGGGCGATGAATACTCCACCATAACCCGCCGGTCTGTTTTAACTGCTTCGCCATAATGGGCATCGCAAAAATGATTGAGTAAAAACGAAGTCCAGAACCCATCCTTTACAGTAAGATTCAGAAAGCCGCTTACTATTTCGTAGCTGCTAAACAGGGTTGTTTTTTCTAGCAGATAATCGCCTATCAGTTTGCCTATAGCATCGGGCTTTTGCCTGAGCAATTTTACAAAGGGGAAAAGTACGAGCGTATAATCGCCGGTAAATTCAGGCTTGGTTTGATTTACGGTGATTTGCGACACATCAAAAGAGGTATCAGGGAATAAATGGTTTAAGGCATCTTTAGCAGCGTGTTTTATCTGCCCGGTAAGCGTCATATCTTTATATTTAGTGCAAAAGTAGTTTTTTCTCATTGTTGTGCTGAATTGCATTTCAATGAGGGTTCGGTAAGGTTATGAAAAAGCAGGGCTGTCAGCAATTTCACCGTAGCGGCACCTCTTAAAATTTATGATTTGGAATAATTTTTTAATCTTATATTTGTAGCCGACTTAACAAAATTTTGGTAAAAAAAGGACTTAACTTTGATACGCTTATAATATCACTTAACTATCTAAAACAGATGTACCAACAAATAAAATATAAGCTAACCCTGGTAATGCTCTGCGCGGTTTTTTTTATCACTGCAGGCGTTCAGAAAGCACATGCCCAATATAGCGACGTTTCGGTATCATACCAGGATTTTTATGACGACCTCGCACCTTACGGTATTTGGGTTGATGACGCACAGTATGGCTATGTATGGGTGCCGAATGTAACTTCAGATTTTCGCCCTTATTATACCAACGGTTATTGGTTAATGACACAATACGGAAATACATGGGTGTCAAATTATCAATGGGGATGGATACCGTTCCACTACGGTCGCTGGACTTATGACACTTATTATGGCTGGTTATGGATACCAGGTATGGACTGGGGTCCGGCATGGGTAAGCTGGCGCTATGGCAATGGCTGTTATGGTTGGGCGCCACTGAGCCCTGATTATGCTTTTGGTTCTGTTTACGGCGGTTATTATTGCCCTTCCGACTGGTGGGTATTTATTCCTCCTCAATACATGTACACTGGAAGTTATTATCATTATTGGAATGGTCCACGCGGAAACGAAACCATTATCAATAACACTACAGTAGTTGACAATACTTATGTGAATAATAATGTAACTTATGTAGCGGGTCCACGTCCAACCGACGTTGAAGGGATAACCCACCAACCGGTGACGATTTATAAGCTCACGAGTTCTACCAACCCCAATGCAGTCAGGGTTCATAAAAATACAAATGTTGTGAAAATGTTTCGCCCAATGGAAGTGAAACAGGTACAGGATAATGGTACACGCCCTGCTCCTGCTCATGTGGTTAAAGCAACACAGCCAATCAGCAAACCTCAAATGCAGCAGAGCGTAGGGCAAGGAAATACTTCTTCATTTAAGAACGATGTACCTCAGCAGCAAAAAGCAGAAACGGCTCCCTCCTCTATCCATTTTAATGAGCCTGCCAAGCCTGCCCAATCAACGCCAAGCACGCAAAATCGTCAGTATGAGTGGGATGTAAAAAGGCCCCAGCCACAAACGGCACAACCCCGCCAGGATAACGTTGAACAGCAACGCTCGCAACCACAGCAAAACTTCAGTCGTCCTGAGCCGCAGCAAAACGTTAGCCGGCCTCAGCAGGAAAACATGAGTCGTCCACAAGCGGCTCCTACGCCTCGGCAGTCTGCACCTGCTCCTGCCCGGAATGAAGGTGGGATAAAGTAAACAAGAGTAATTGGGGCTAATAAGGGGCTAATACATTAAAAGAGCCATTAGCGACGGTAATGGAGTCGGCAGTAAAGTTGAAGGTGCCGAGTAAATTGTAAGCTATGTCGCTAGTAATAGTTATTTGCCCCGAAGACGCAAAATTCCGGTTATTTCCAATAGAACCTATGTAATAAGTTGCAGTATTATACGGCGCGTCTATATTGTAAGTATTAGGACCTCTGTAATTAGTGATGTATAAATACACTGTAGTGGGAATTTTACCGGTTTTATTAGTAGCTACTATTGTCAGATTGTAAGCGCCGCTATCATTAGTTATTTGATCGGCATAAGCAAAAGCAGAATCGGTTTGCCACGATTGACCATTCACTGTAGCGGTCATAATTACAGTACTATCGGGATTAGTTTGTTGTACACTATGCACCGATGTATATACTTTTTTCTTACAAGCCGCTGTAGCAACACAAAGCGCAACAAATATTATAACTCCTAACCTGTTCATAAGTTTCACTAAGATAACGCAAAATCGGCAAAGATTAGTATGTGCATAGTTGCTTTATGGCGTATCTATTAAAAAAGAGCCATAGCTGACACTAATACCATCCGCAGTAGAGAAATTAAAGTAGCCTGTGAGGGTATTTGTGTTTATTCTGCTGATTGCCACAACCCCCTCAACGGCGACACTATGAACATTATTATCGTGGATATAGGTAGCGGTGGCATCTCCGTGTACTATGGAAAAGACGCCTGTTTTATTTTTATAATTGGTGATACTCAGTATTATTTCATCTCCGGTTCCGTACGGACCAATACCCTTTATATAAAGCGTTTCTGAGGTATCTGTTAATTGCGATGTGGAAGTGTACGTAACTACGACAGGCGCCATAAAAGAATCGGCATTTACCTTGGCATGCATAGTAGGCTGGGGTATAGGATTAGTATTTTGCTTGGTACAGGCTGAGAATATTCCGCAACATGCAATAAGTATTACCAATGAAAAATAGGCTTGCTTCATAGAAATATTTCCGCTAAGATAATTGAAAAATTAAAAATGAAGGGCGAAAAAGATTTTTGTTATTTTAATAAAATATTATATTTGTATAATAGACTTTCATTTATTTATACCCCTCCCCTTCCTTCTGCAACTTAAACAACACATCTCTGAGCCGTGCTGCTTCCATGAAGTCAAGGTCTTTGGCGGCTTTTTCCATTGCCTTGCGGGTTTGGGCAATCAGTTTATCTAGTTGTGCTGCGGATTTGTATGTTACTTCTGGTTCTGCGGCTACAGGCAATACACCTTCATCGCCTATAGCATAATTGCTGGCGGGGTTGTAGCCTTTTATATCAAGCACCGAAGTCTGCTTCATGATTTGCTCTATCGTTTTCCGGATGGTTTGGGGTATAATGCCGTGAGCAAGGTTGTATTTTATTTGTTTTTCGCGGCGGCGGTTGGTTTCGTCTATGGTGCGCTGCATGCTGTCGGTCATTTTATCGGCATAAAAAATAACGAGCCCGTCCACATTCCGTGCAGCACGCCCTGCGGTTTGGGTGAGGGAGCGTTCGTTTCGGAGAAAGCCCTCTTTGTCGGCATCCAATATTGCCACCAGCGATACTTCGGGCAGGTCAAGACCTTCGCGCAGCAGGTTCACTCCTACCAGCACATCGATATTACCGAGGCGCAGGTCGCGGAGTATTTCTATGCGTTCCAGTGTGTCCACTTCGGAGTGTATGTATTTGGAGCGGATGTTGATGCGTTTGAGGTATTTATCCATCTCTTCCGATAGTCGCTTGGTGATGGTTGTTACCAAAACACGGTCGCCTTTTTTTACACGCTTGTCTATTTCATCCAGCAGGTCGTCGATTTGATTCATGCTGGGGCGCACTTCTATGGGAGGGTCAAGCAAGCCTGTGGGGCGCACAATTTGTTCTATCACTACGCCGCCTGTTTGTTCCAGTTCGTACTTGCCTGGTGTGGCGCTGAGAAATACTACCTGGTTCAGTTTTGTTTCGAACTCCTGAAAATTAAGGGGTCTGTTATCAAGGGCTGATGGCAGGCGGAAGCCGAAATCAACCAAGGTGAGCTTGCGCGAACGGTCGCCGCCATACATGCCGCTGATTTGCGGAATGGTAACATGGCTCTCATCAATCACCATCAGAAAGTCGTCCGGAAAATAATCCAGCAGGCAGAATGGACGAGTACCGGGTTTGCGGCGGTCGAGAAAGCGTGAATAATTTTCAATGCCGCTGCAATAGCCCAGTTCCTGTATCATTTCAAGGTCGTAAGAAACCCGCTCTTTGATGCGCTGCGCTTCTATATACTTGCCTATGCGCTTGAAGTAATCCATCTGGGCGGTCATTTCGTCCTGTATTTCGTAAATGATTTTCCCCATCTGGTCGCGCGGGGCTACATAGAGGTTGGCGGGGAAAATAGCTGCCTGGTCTATAGTGCCGATGCGCTTGCCTGTGTCTATTTCAAAACTTTCAATCTCTTCCACTTCATCTCCGAGAAAAGTAATGCGGTAACCATAATCCACATAGGGCAGGTTGATGTCCACCGTATCGCCGTTCACCCTGAATGTGCCCCTGCTAAATTCTCCTTGGCTGCGGTTGTAGAGCGAGTTAACCAATTTGTGCAAAAATCCATTGCGCCCGATGAGGTCACCTTTCTCAAAACGGATAATACCATTGGCGTACTCAACCGGGTTGCCGATACCGTATATACACGATACCGACGCTACCACAATCACATCGCGCCTGCCGCTGAGCAGGGTGGATGTCGCGCGCAGCCTCAGCTTTTCCAGTTCTTCATTGATGGAAAGGTCTTTCTCTATATAGGTATTTGTTACGGGCATGTAGGCTTCGGGTTGGTAGTAGTCGTAATAGGATACGAAGTACTCCACAGGATTATCAGGGAAGAAGTGTTTGAATTCGCCATACAATTGCGCTACCAGTGTTTTGTTGTGGGTAAGCACAAGAGTAGGTCTTTGCACCTCCTGGATTACATTGGCGATGGTATAGGTTTTACCTGAGCCGGTAACACCGAGCAAGGTCTGAAATTTTTCTCCGTCTTTCAGCCCTGCTGTAAGCTGCGCAATGGCATCGGGCTGGTCGCCTGCGGGTGGGTATGGACGTTCTATCCGGAATTGCATTGATACAAAGTTAAGCGGATTGCGGAACATGTGTTGACGTTTAACCGCAAAGAGCACTAAGGTATTCGCAAAGAATACGCAAAGCTTAGTTAAATACTATACTCTCTAATAAATAACCACTTTCTGCCTGCCGATAATACCTGATTGTGTAGATACTTCTATAAAATAAATGCCCCTTACAAGCCCTGATGTATTTACATGCAGTTTCGTGCCGGCTGAGATGGCGCTATTGCCTTGCCATACTGTTTTTCCGGTATTGTCTGTCAAGTTCAATGTTGCTTCATTATCATTTACTACACTGCCTAAGGTAACTGTAAAACTGCCGTGATTTGGATTGGGCGAAACGTTCATACTATTAAGTATAGATGGCGTTGCAGCAATGCCTTCTCCCTTCAGCAAGTGCCTCGGAGATGTCCATAAACTTCTGCCGAAAGTGGCAGCCCATATTTGGTTGGTTGCGTAATCGATTTGAAGGTCGTAAACAGCTACTGCCGGCAAGCCTGTATTGAAAGGTTGCCAATCGGTCATGGTGGTATCGCGATAATACACACCTACATCCGTCCCTACATAAAGTGTACGGTCTTCAGCATCGATGTGGATACAAGTTACCGGAACATCCGGCAGGTTGGCATTATAAGAAGCCCATCCTGTGCCAGGGCTGTATTCCACTACTTGTGGGCTTCCATATTCGGCATATCCGCCAAAGACGACCCAGAGATGGCTGGCAGTCGCGGGATCCACAACGAGGTCAGAAATGTATTGAGAGCCATAAGGAGCAGTAATCGTTGACCATGCACTCTTTCCCATATCATTAGTATAAAAAATATTATTAGAACCATCGGTAGCATAGATATAATTTGAATCCGCAAGGGTAGTTTCAACCCTTATTAAATCGTAAGAGGTGAGCGTTCCGGAAATATCAGTCCATGAATCACCCTTATCCGTTGACCTGTAAACATCCTGGTAGCCCACAAGAAGGCAGGTATGGCAGGTGGGCTCAATAATATATGGCGTTATCCATCCGCCGGTAGGTGAGCCGGGAACATTGTTTGAAATAATAGTACTGCCGATTGCGTCAAGCCTGCCTATATAACCATACTCAGATGATGCATAAGCAGTATTGCTATCCGCATAATCAAGCTGGCATTCCATACCGTCTCCGCCAAATAAATCCTGGTAAGAAAAATTCTGAATCAATTTAGTTCCGACATCCTGTGCTCCGGCTGCCTCATAAGTAGCAAGGTTGCTTACTGCTACCCTGTAAAACTCAGTGTTGCCGATTCCGTTTGTTACATCATTCCATTTACTTGTTGAAGCAGTAGGGTTATCAGACCAATAGACGCCGCCGTCATTGGTTTCAAAAAGCCTGCCGGACACCAACGGGTCAAAGCCTAAAAAGTGCTTATCAACATGTATGCCTCCGTCATAACCGGGAGACAATACACTATCCCATTGATCCATTGGATTCCAGGTTTTGCCTCCGTCGGCAGATACCCAGGGATATACGCCGCCTAAGTAAACATTATTGGGGTGTAAGGGGTCAATGGCTATCGCAAGGTCATAAAATCCCTGTCCTCCGCAGCCGGTGCCGTATCCATAGTATCCCTCCGACAGCAGATTACTGTCATTGGAACTATCGCAATTCCCGGGGGAAAATATTTCAGTGAATGTTTTCCCTGTATCGGTTGATTTCCATATTCCTTCAAGACCATTCTGGTCAGCAGAGGCTGATGATGCAACTACGGCTTCTACTATTGCCGGGTTTGCGGGAGTTACAGCTATTGCTATCCGGTATGCATCGGTGAATGTAGTCACTGCTTTCCATGTCATACCGCCGTTAGCAGACCTGTATATCTGGGCATAGCCGCTGGCATCATAATTGACGTGAGACGTAGCATAAACAATATTAGTATCGGCAGGATGATAGAGGAGTTCTTTAAAGTCGCCGGGATGGGTAGCAGTTCCCGCTACCTGTGTCCAGGTGGCGCCCCCATCGAATGAGCGAAATATACCTGATGAGGCGCCAAAAATGAGAGAATTGGAGTCTAATGGATTTACCAATAAATCGTTTGCAAGTTGGTTTTGGTAATCATTCCATACAAGGCCGGTAGTATCCCATGTGGCACCCCCGTCATAAGATTTTAAAAGACCGACGCTGTAAAAATCATTGCCGTCTTTGTCGCCGGTACATAAATATACAGTATTGGGATTTTTGGGATTGAACCTCACTACAGATGCGCTGAGCATTGGCAGTTTGTCGGTCATACATTTCCAGGTAGCGCCGTTGTTCGTAGTTTTCCATGCACCTCCGCCGGGAGTTGCTACCCAATAGGTATTCATATCGGTAGGGTGAAATGCCACCATATTAATACGACCTACACCCGAACCATTTGCCCCTGATGAATCATCTCCCTGAAATACCCAGTTCGCCCCGCTTGAGGCGCCTGTGGTCCTTTCTGTTTTTTGATTTTGTTCGTATTTGCGCCAGTTATTAAAAGTTTTGACAGGAGATACGATGTATCCATTATTATCAAGGCGTTGCTGGCAATACCATTTCCAACGGTCAAACTGGTAATCGCTTTCCGTACTTTCTTTTACCCCTAAATGTTTATCGCCTTTCCTATTCACCTTTTCAGCATGAGCATAGGGCTGTTGGTTTTTTCTGTAGTTCGCCTCTATGTCACTTAGTTTTACGGGAGATAAAGAGCCTTCAAAGTTAAATTGAGCCATAGCTCCGGCACCTTGCGCAAGGAGCCATGAGAATAAAAGTAGCTTTTTCATATACTGGTTTGTATTTGGGATTATATCGTTAAAATTTGTTTTCGAAGAGAGTTAGTGATAGATTTATGTGATACTTTGCTAATCAAAGTTAAGTAAAATAACACAAATGTGAGTTCGCATATAATTGATAATTTTCATGGGTGCATTTTGATAAAAAGATAGCCACTGGTATATTAGTTTTAATACAATGAGTATATGTTGTTATCTTTCCTAATTTCGACAAAATTATGTTTACAACTAACGATACCATAGTAGCATTGTCAACACCGCCCGGCGAAGGCGCTATAGGAGTTATCCGCCTTAGCGGCGATGAAGCCATCGTTATTGCAAACAAAATTTTTTCCGGCAAAGACCTTGAGCAGCAACCCTCGCACACGCTTCATTTCGGTAAAATAACTGACGAGGAAAAAATACTGGATGAAGCGGTGGTGAGCATCTATAAAAGCCCGCAGAGCTATACCGGTGAAGACACTGCCGAAATCAGTTGTCACGGTTCTTTGTTTGTACTGGAACAGGTGATTGCCTTATGTATAAAAAACGGGGCAAGACCGGCACGACCGGGGGAATTTACGCTACGGGCTTTCCTCAGGGGTAAACTGGATTTGGCGCAGGCTGAAGCGGTGGCAGACCTTATAGCAAGCCACTCCGGTTCTTCGCACCGTGCGGCATTGTACAATTTACGCGGAGGGTTTAGCAATGAGTTGAAAGAAATGAGGGAGGAGTTAATAAAACTCAGCGCGCTCATAGAACTTGAACTTGACTTTAGCCAGGAAGATGTGGAGTTTGCCGACAGGAAACAGTTATATGCGCTCATAGATACTACTGCTGAAAAAACACAACAACTGATTGATTCTTTTCAGTTAGGCAACGTTATAAAAAACGGGGTGAGTGTGGTAATAATCGGCAAGCCCAATGCCGGCAAAAGCACCTTGCTGAACGCCTTGCTGAATGAAGACCGCGCCATAGTAAGCGAAATAGCAGGCACTACGCGCGACACTATTGAGGAAACACTGAACATTAATGGCATCCTGTTTCGCCTGATAGACACGGCGGGCATACGCGACCATTCCGGCGACGCTATAGAAATAAAGGGGGTGGAGCGCAGCAGGGATGCCATGAAGAAAGCGGATATAGTCGTTTATTTGTTTGATGTATTAGCAGCAGATAAATCGCAGCTTTCAAGCCAAAAGCAGGAGTTTGAAAAAAGCGGGAGCAAGTATTTGCTTGCAGGCAACAAGGTGGACGAAAAAGGTTTGGAGCAGGCAAAAGCCGCATTTGATGTTATAGACAGCAACATCATTTATATCTCCGCGAAGAACAAGGAAAATATACAGCAACTTAAGAACACCCTCTACCACCTCATAGCCAACACCGAGATAAAAACCGAAGGCGCCATTGTTACCAATACCCGGCATCTTGCCGCACTGAAAGAAGTATTACAATCACTACAAGACATAAAAAAAGGCATGGACACTAACTTACCCGTCGACCTTATATCCATAGACATACGCCGCTGCCTCCACTACCTCGGCGACATCACCGGGGAAGTGACTACGGAGGATAAATTGGATTACATTTTTTCTAAATTTTGTATCGGGAAGTAATTTGCCGGATTTGAATTTGCTACTTCATTATCATAAAAAATTAAAGCCGGAAGACAACCCTCCGGCTTTAATAAAATAATAAGTTTCAGTCTATTACTGATTAGTGGTAACAGGCAATGAAATCTGGTTCAAATTGACCACTGCATAACGAAACAATTCGCCTGTCGCAGTGATGGTAATTTCACCAATAGCTCCCGCAGCCACTACTTCCCTTGCGGAATAAAATTGGTGAGGTTTGAAGCCGGGATTAAACCGTATTAGTTTTTCCTGCAAAAACGGAGTTAAGCCATCACGCCCGTTGAGTTGAATGCCATCTACAACAGGAACAAACAACTGGGTTTCCTGTGCGCCTTCATCTTCATAAATGGAATTAAAGTTCCGTGCAACTATAGAAGGTGCGTTATCGCCCGTCAGTTGTTGATATTCTATTTTAAACAACCTGCTGTCATAATAAACCAACGTACTCCCCATAACGCGGTTATGGATGCCAATTACGGCAACTTCTGCTGTGCCTGAACTCGCAGTTCTTTGCGTTGCTGCCATATTGCTTTGGGGCACAACGCTATTCATATCAGATTTTCGACAAGTTATAAAGAGGAGTGCTGCCGAAATCAATAAAGTTATCTTTTTCATGGTACTTGGTTTTGGTACATAAGAAAAAGCCAAATAAGCGTGCCATGCAATTGCGCCGCTCTGTTATTTAATAGTTTATTCACAAAAAAACTTGTAGCAATTTTTACCCGGTTTTTTAAAAAAAAACAGACTCAAAATTTATTGCATTCCTTAAATATTATTATATTTACAGTATCAAACAAAAAAAACAATTATGAAAAAGTACATCATTTTTGGTCTGCTCACTTTGGGCATCTTCGGAACCGGCGTTTCTTTCGCGCAAGATAAAGCCGCAAAAAAAGAAGTTAAGAAAGAAAAAAAAGTAACTAAAGGGAAGCCGAGAAAAACAGACAAAAAAGAAGGTAAAGTCGAGAAGAAAGAATCTAAATCAAAATAAGAAGGGCTGATATTTAAAACTTTCTTGTTTTCCGTCTGCCGGAAACGGTAATGTATTGTGTATACGTATAAACAATTAGTTTATAAAAGAGGCTGTCTCAAAATTCGAGACAGCCTCTTTTTTGGGGCTCATGGTACATGCAAACGGTCCCCGCCCCAAGAAACCTTTTTTTATTTATTGTATGCTTAGTTTGCCAAACGCAACATTATGCCCCTCATTCGATAGACGATAGAAATATATGCCCGGCGCTATGTTCCCTGTTTCAAGCGTGGTTTGGAGTGCATTTATTTTTAGTTCTTTTATCGTTTTCCCCATAACGTCCGTGAGGATAAAGGAAGCGTTATTTAATCCGTTTGGCGCATCCACTTTTATCGTTGCTTTTTCATAAACGGGGTTTGGATAAACATTAACGGATAAATTTTCTGTTGCTACTTGCTTAACGCCGGAGGGGGTACCATTTCCAATAAGAGTATAATAATTACTAGATGCATCATAGCTTGCAATAATAAAAAGATAGGGTGATGTAGAGTACCATTTGTAATTATAGTCGCCCGGTCCGTAATACTTATATACCCTCACCACATTGGCATAAGTGCCAAAAGGCGTTATCAGTGTACCATAGCCATCATAAGTTATGGGTACCGTGTTGGCACTGCCGCCTACCTTTTGAAAGGTGTCTATGAATGAAGCAGTATAATTAAACGGGAATTCCAGGTCTGATTCAGGATTAGGTGTATAATCGCTGCCTGTACCGGGTCCGTTATAGCTGCTTGCTTGTGTTTCCCATCCTGTTGACGATATTTTGTCATAATCATAATAATTAAAGATGCCCGAGGTAAGTTGGAGCACGAAATTTGCGTTAGGAAAAGAACTGTGATAAGGAGTTGATGCAGGACTTACAACAGTTGCATATCCCTGCAAATAAGGAGCCAGCCCGCTCAGATTCCATGTTACGCCTGCGCCGCCGCTTCCATAAGAAACGGAGCCCGGAGGAGAGCCATATATGCTATCAACAGTGCCGACAGGCGGCTGAGACATTGTACTTTTTAACACAGGCTGCGCAACTAAAGCAGTGCTTAATAAAAAAAGTGTACCGGAAAGTGTAAATATTTTTTTCATAAAATTTGTTTTTTGATTAATAAAAATTGTTTCTACAAAAATAAATTCAGGATAAATATTGACAATTACACTTTAGTGATATTTTCCAATGCTAATTCAATTTGTCACTAATATGCTTAACATAAAAATGCCCCGACTTATTAAGTCAGGGCATTTGAAAATAAAATTCAGCTTATTATATTTACTTGCCGCCCTGAGCTTTTTTAGCGCCAAAGTAATAACCAACGGTAATGCCTATTGCAGATGTTTTAATTGATGAACTGCCGCCAGATGGGTCAAGGTTTGTAAGCCCCGCCTGGTAATGTGCGCGTACATAAAAACCATTTGCAAGCAAATAACCGATGTTTACACCAATACCCAAATCAAGCGCTTTAATGTCATCTCCGCTGCTGTTTAAGTCAGCCTTGGCTGAACCGATTTTAAGTGAAGCGGATTGACCGCCGTTTTTAATTGTTCCGCCAACATTATACCCTAAATAAGGACCCGCACCGAAGAAAAAACGATTAGAGCCTTCATCACCCAATTTATATTCAACATTAACGGGTATTTCTATAGTATTTACGCTCATAGAACCTCCGGTAAAACTACAGCCGTTCATCAGGTAAAACAGACCGGGTTGTAAATAAAGGTTCTTCGTAAATCCAAAATCAACAACTCCGCCAACTGCAAGTCCGGCTTTCATGCTGGTGGTAGTATTGGTAATAGACATATTGGCGAGATTAACTCCAAGCTCCGGAGCAATAGCTATCTGTGCATTTGATGAATTTACAATTAGTCCCGCAGACAGTAACGATAAGATGATTTTTTTCATTTTGTTTTTTGTTTTTAATTGTGAATAAAAAAATCGAAAATGACTGTGAAAGAAAATACTGTTATATAATGTTGTGGTTTTTATAGCTTCTCAAATTTTTGCACTTCCACACCACCGTCTGTTTTTAAAATCTTTGCTATATACAGCCCGGCTGGAAAACTGCTGATATTTATTTCATTGTTGTTCGTTTCATGAGCCATAAGTTTACCGTCAATACGGAATACATCAACCGTTATTTTATCCGGCGAGGTAATGTGAAGTACTGAAGATGCCGGGTTTGGAGATATAGTACAGGTAGCAACCGGCGTGCGAAGCGGGGCAACAGCTGTGAGCGCAGACAACATGCTTCTATATACTTTGTTGCCGTATGAGCCGGCAAAAACGGTGTCGCCGCTGTATGCTAACGACGAAATATTATAATCAACTAAACCGGTATTATCCTGGTACCATGTAGCGCCGGTGTCGCGGGATACAAAGATGCCATTGCCATAAGTGCCCCTGATGACAGTGCTGCCTGCTACCAAAAGGCATGTAGTAGAATAAGATTCAATAGTAATGGGGGTCCATTTGTGCAAGACCGTATCCAACTCATATACACCGGGTCCGGCAGCAGCCCACACTTTACCATTTACCACACATAATGCACTTACGTTGTCAAATAAACCGCTGTAGCTTGGAAATCCTGCCGTATCAAGGTGTACCCATACAGCAGAACCGCTCACATTAGTATACTGATATACTGCGTTATACTGTGTGCCGGCATATATATGGTAGCTATCTGAAGCAAAACTGCGAATCTCATGAACAGAGCTTGGACCACAAGAGTTCCAGTTAGCTCCGTCATCACTTGTCCTGAAAGCATCGCTGGTAATACTACCCCCCAGCCCTGCCATCACTTCAGAACCCAATGCGGAAAATACATTTATTGTATATGCACCAGCCCCCGATATCGATTTGTTTGCTGCCCACGTATTGCCATCATCATGGCTTACATACACATCAGTATCATCAGCATTACTCGAACCTCCGCCCGCAATGAGAGCCGCGCTTGTATGAATAATGGTGAAGAAGTAGCCATTATAAACGCTCAGTGGCGTCCATGTATTCCCCATATCATTGCTCCTGTACAAGCTGTAACCATTGCTGACGAATACCTTCCCGCTATGGGTGATTACCTGCGTTTTAGAGCCGGCAAACCCGGAATAAGAAACATCCTGCCATTGTGCGTTAGCCGTGAAAGCGCCTGCCATCATTGCCGTTAATCCAATCTTAGTAAATAATGCTTTCATATTTTTGTTTGTTTTAGCTGCAAAGCTACCTCGGCATACAAGCGCTGTCAATTACACTTTAGTGTTGTTTTTAAGTAAAAAGACTTGAAGGTTAATCTTGGGAGAAGGCAATCAGGGGCTTATTTTATCCCCAGTTTTGTCTTTACAAACGGAAGTAAATTATCCTCTTCCTTACCAACTAATAAAGAACCACCACTTTTATCAATTACATAGTCATACTTCTTTTCTTTGGCTACTTCTTTTATGGTTTTATCTGCTTTATCCAAAATAGGCTGATAAACATCCTGTTTCTTCTGTGCCAGTTTTTCCTGGGCGCCCTGCTGCATACTTTCAATGCGAGTCTGAAGGTCCTGAATCTCTTTCCCCCTTATTTCTTTCATAGCATCTGTCATTTTTTTCTCCCCCGACTGGTAGTCACCTACCTTGGTCTGGTAGTCTTTCATCATTGTTTCTATCTGGCTTTGTAGACCTCTTTGATATTTTGCAAGGGCAGAGTCGGCTATTGCTTTTTCAGGCATGGATTGCAACAGTTCAGCTGATTCAATCCAACCTATTTTTTGAGAGTTCTGTGCAAATAAGGTACTGCCCGTCAACACGGCGCAGGCAAGGATAACCATGATTTTTTTCATTGTTGTTTGTTTTAATTGTAAAGCTACCCTGCGTGTATCTGCTGTCAATTACACTTTAGTATTGTTTTTCAGTATAAAGACGTGACGGCTAATTTTTAGGGAAAGCTTTATTCAAAGCATCTGTGCGGGAATTTACCTGTAGCTTTTCGTAGATGTTATGAATATGTTTGCGTACGGTTTCAATGTTAATAAACAATACCGAAGCAATTTCTTTATACCTATATCCCTTAGAAAGATATTGAAGTATTTCCTGTTCCCTGGTCGATAATTTCTGAAGTTCTTTATTACTCTTTTCATGTTTATTTTGAAAAAAAGAAATAACCTTCCTTGCTATGTGGCTGCTCATAGGCGAGCCTCCGTTATAGGCGTCCACGATAGCTTCCGATATTTTCGCCGGGCTTGTTGTTTTCGTAAGGTAGCCCGTAGCCCCGGCTTGCAACGCATTGAAAATATTGTCAGTGTCTTCCAATGCCGTACACATAATAAATTGCATCTCCGGGTATAGAAATTTGAGTTTGGATACGCATTGAATACCCGATAACCCGGGCAAGTGAATATCCACCAGCACTACATCGGGATTTATCGCAGGTATATTGATGATAGCATCCTCTGTATTTTCAAATGCACCCGTACATTCCAGTTCTTTATTGCTGCTGATAAGAGCAGAAAGCATTTCGCGAATTTTCGCTTCATCTTCAACAATAACTACTTTAATGGCACTCATAAGAATTACTAACGGTAAAATTACGCCTCACTATCAATGAGGCAATTACACTTTAGTGGGATTTTTTGCCGGCATTTTCAATTTTTCAAAGGGAATAACGATATTGACAACTGTGCCAGTAGATTCAGAAGAAATTATGGAAAAAGCGCCCCCAAGCTCTTCAATCCGGTGTTTCATATTCCGGAGTCCGTTACCACTGCCTTTTATACTATCTGGTTGGAACCCTTTCCCGTTATCATGAATAAGGATATTCAACAGGTCACTATCTGATTTTAAAGTAATACTGATTTCACTTGTATTTGAATGTTTTACACAATTGTTTATAGCTTCCTTTACCGTTAAAAAAATATTGCGTTGTGCCTCTGTTGATATAGGCATTGAAGGGATATTTACAGGGAAATCAAACCTTATGTTAAACGGTGTTCTCTCAAGATAGTCAGCGCAATATTCCCGCAAATGCGCTGCAAGATTTTCAAGCGTGGTATTTTCAGGGTTTAACGTCCATATTAAATCCCTCATATTATCAACAAGCTCTTTAGATGTTGTTGAAATATCATTTATGTCATTCCCTAATCCTTGGTTGCCGGTAGCTTTTTTATATGCCATTTCGGCAATGAGTGATATTTTTGAAAGCCCGGAACCAATATCATCATGTACATCTTTCGAAATGCGCAGCCGCTCCATATTAAGAGCGTACTCTTTTTCAAGTTCCTTGGTTTTATTTTTTATTTTTTGCCTTACAAAAAACCTGCCAATACTGTAAATTATCATGATGATAAATGCAGCGATTAACGACCTGAACCACCATGTTTTCCAAAATGGAGGCTGGATAATGATTCGTATTTTTAATGGGTCATCAGTCCATACGTGGTCATTATTGCTCACCCTGAGTAAAAATTGATAAGTTCCGGGTGCAAGGTTTGAGTAGCGTACCTTGTCATTTGTAGTATAAACCCAGTCCTTATCCAGTCCTTCTAATTTATAAGCAAACTGGTTTTGTTCAGGTTGGGTAAACTCAAGCGCCCTGATAGACAGGCTGATAGTATTCCTGCTGTATGGCAATGCTAAGGTTCTGATAAAAATTGCTGTATCTGCAGCATAAAGGGTGTCATTGATATATATGCCCGTAATAGTAGGTTTTGCCTTGTATGGATTAGCCTGTATGTCTTGCGGGTCAAACCAGTTAATGCCCGCTATGCCGCCAAACATCAAAGTGCCGTCACTGCATTTGTAATAAGCCCCTGTATTGAATTCATTGGATTGCAAACCGTCTTTCGAAGTATAATTAAAGCATTGGGCTGTAATGCCGGAGTTATTTTCATAATGCACTTTCAGGTTGGAGAGTCCGTGGTTCGTGCTTATCCATAGGTTGCTGTCGTTTTGTGCGAGTATAGCGTAAACAAAACTATTGGTTAAGCCATTGGTTTCATCAAATACCTTGTACCTTTTTGTCGTTTCATTATAGGCTACCAACCCTTTTTCGGTAGCTATCCAGAGTATGGGCGTAAAAATACTCTTATAAAAATGCCTGACGGATATGTATTCAAAGTCATGTTCCTGCAATGATAAAACAGTGTCCCCGAGCATCTGTATTTTTATAAAACCGCTTCTTTGACCGATGTATATAACGCCGTCTTTTCCTTCATACAGGTTATAAATGAAGCGGGGTGTATACACCTTGTTCATAAGCATATCCGGTGTATACACGGTAATTTTTCCATTTTCATTTTTTATGGAAAACATCCCAAGATTTGTGCCCGCCAGGTAGTGATCTTTTTTCCATTCAAGCAATGAATATATTACAGGCTCTTCCGGTGAATTTGCTTTAACGACAGGCAACCTCGTTTGCGCAAGTATTTTTCCGTTCATGTTATCAAGCCATAAGATAGTACTTCCCGCTGATACTACAAGTTTGCCTGCTGAATCTTTTATGATGGAGCTTATCAGTTTATTATCAACCGGAAATGGAAGCGCTACATTTTCCTCTGCCTGTGTGATAGGGTCATATTTTATCAATCCGTTGCCGTAAGTGCCAAACCATATTTTACCTGAATCGTCGCGGTAAATGCTTTTTACCATCAATGTATTTGCGTCGTTCTGTTGGCTTGATATTTGGGGCGCGTAGCAGAAAAATTTAGGTTGTTTTATATCCAATTTATATGCACCGTTTCCTTCAGTGCCTATCCACAGGTTTTGTGAATTATCTATATGCAGGCAATTGATTTCACTGTTTTGAAATACTATGAAATTATATTTTTGAGTGGCTAAATTGAATTTACAAATTATCCCCTTGTTTGACGCGCCAAGGTAAACAGTATGCGTGATGGTATCTTCTGCACAGCTTTTCCATAAAGTGGGTTTATCATTTTCGTATTTTACCGGAATAAATTTTGTGCTTTTTTCACGAATGTCATACAGGTAAATGCCATCAATCGCAGTTAATAATAATTGCCCGTTGTGCAGGGAATTTACTGAGGTGAACTTATCATTTGTAATTATTCTTTGCTCGGTATGCATGTTTTTATTAAAAAGCAGTAATCCGGCTTTGTCAGCTATCCACAACCCATCAGTAGTTAATATCCCATTATTAATAATACTGATTATTTTCGTGTTCATTTGCCATTTATCAGAAAACGGATAATGCCGGTATTGTGAATTATTTACATTAACAGCATACAGCCCGCTTTGAGGTACTGCCGACCATATCAAATCCCCGTCACGGGCAAGCATTACAGCGGCATTACCTACTCCGAATTTGTCTATTACTGCAGTGTATTTCCCATGCCACCAATCAAAATAACAGATACCCTCGTCTGTCGACAGCCATAGCCTGTTATTCTTATCTTCAAAAATCACAGAATTGATGGTTCTGTATTTCAGATGTGAAGAAAATGTGTCGTTGAAGTGGCTTTTATATACTGTAAATTCTCTTCCGTCATACCTGTTAAGCCCATCGCCGGTTGCAAACCACATGAAGCCGTGCGTATCCTGAAAAATATAATTAACTGAACTTTGAGAAAGACCGTCTTCAACATTTATATGCTGAATGCGCAATGTGCTTTGGGCAGTTGCTCCAAGTACATATAAAACAACACAAAGTATAACCACGCATTTCTTCAATAGCATATATTGCTACTAAGGTACATCTTCCCTGCACTAAACGAAATATTTTCCGGTCTAAAGAAAACTATCTGTAAAATTTCTCCTCAATAATTGCCCATATTTGAAGTATTATTGCAGTAAAATCTATATCATGGTTAGTTACGAACAGATTTTTGAGAATAATAAAAAATGGGTTGCTGAAATGACCGCCAGGGACGCTGACTTCTTTGAAAAACTGGCGTACGACCACAACCCCGATTATTTATATATCGGATGTTCAGACAGCCGCGTTCCTGCAAATGAGATTATGGGGTTGGAGCCCGGCGATGTTTTTGTGCATCGCAATGTGGCGAATCTTGTCAACAATACCGACCTGAATGTTCTGGCAGTTATCAATTTCGCGGTAAAACACCTTGATGTAAAACACATTATTGTATGCGGGCATTATAACTGCGGAGGAGTGCAGGCTGCCATGCTTCCTAAGGACATGGGAATATTAAATCCCTGGCTGCGCAACATACGCGATGTGTACAGGATGCATGCCGCAGAATTGGATGCCATAAAAGATACACAGCAACGCTACAACAGGCTGGTGGAATTGAATGTATTGGAGCAGGCTACCAACGTGATAAAAACAGCAACTGTCCAAAAAAAATACCAGCA
>Ga0207047_1061_pt1 | contig 26882 bp, 6 predicted proteins | sample Alteio_BWMinCont_67_FD_153302 | JGI IMG/M metagenome (GOLD analysis project Ga0207047, IMG submission 153302) | Enriched cells from forest soil in Barre Woods Harvard Forest LTER site, Petersham, Massachusetts, United States -... | ecosystem: Environmental > Terrestrial > Soil > Temperate forest >...
GCCGAGCCCCACTGGGGGGCTGCATCTTGGTGGTGTGCGCACGATATTATACAATTATCTTTTTGCCCGTCAGCATGGGGGGGATTTTGTGTTGCGGATAGAAGATACCGACCAAAACCGTTATGTGGAAGGCGCTGAACAATATATTATAGACTGCATGAAGTGGTGTGGGCTGGAAGCAGATGAAAGCCCCGAAAAGGGAGGCGCTTATGCGCCCTATCGCCAAAGCGAAAGAAAACAGTTGTATGCTAAGTACGCAAAACAACTTATTGATTCCGGGCATGCTTACTATGCATTTGATACGCCGGAAGACCTTGAAAAAATGCGTGCTGAAAGAAAGACGCCGGAAAATCCGAATCCCCAATATGATCATACAACGCGCAACATTATGCGCAATTCACTGTCGCTGCCGGAAAGTGAAACAGCAAGGTTGCTGAGTGAGGGGACACGCCACGTAATCAGGATAAGAATGCCCGAGCACGAAACCATAGCATTTACAGACATGATACGCGGCAGCATATCGTTTGACACATCTCTCACAGACGATAAGGTATTGTTGAAAGCCGATGGAATGCCTACTTATCACCTCGCAGTTGTTGTGGACGATTACCTGATGCAAATAACCCACGCCTTCCGCGGTGAAGAGTGGCTGCCAAGTGCTCCTGTGCATTTATTGTTGTGGGAATATTTAGGGTGGAAAGAAGATATGCCACAATGGGCTCATCTGCCGCTTATCTTAAAACCTGACGGCAAAGGCAAACTGAGCAAAAGAGACGGTGACCGTTTGGGCTTCCCGGTATATGCAACGAATTGGACCGACCCCAAAACGAATGAAACAACACGCGGATTTCGTGAAACCGGTTTTTTACCGGAGGCATTTGTAAATATGCTTGCCATGCTCGGATGGAATGATGGCACCGGGCAAGAAATATTTTCGATAAATGAACTGGTTGAAAAATTCTCTATAGACCGCGTCCACAAAGCAGGGGCAAAATTTGATTTTGAAAAAGCAAAATGGTTTAATCATCAATACATTATACAGACCGATAATGATAAATTAGCCCCATTGGTAAAACCTTATTTTGAGGAAAAGGGGGTCACCCCTTCCAATGACCTTTTACTAAAAGTGATAGCCCTTATAAAAGACCGCTGTCCGCTACTCACGGATTTTTGGGAACAAGGGCATTTTTTCTTTACGGCGCCGGCGAAAATTGATGAGGCAGCAATAAAAGAAAAATGGACAGAGCAGAAAAACATTTTTTTTGAACGATTTTGCGAGACACTTGATGGGCTAACATCATGGGTGCATACCGATATTGAGCAATGCTTCAATGACTTGGTACTGGAATCCGGACTCAAAAAAGGAGACGTGATGCTTCCATTCAGAATTATGCTGGTAGGAGGCAAATATGGTCCGGGAGTATTTACTATAGCAGAGCTAATCGGGAAAAAAGCAACAATTGAAAGGATTAAAAGGAGAATAGGATAAATAGGGCAATTAAAGTTAGCCACCCACTTTAGTATCTCACCCATCAACCACCTCATTTTTTCGTAACTGTTTTATTTTCAAAGTATCATATGATAATCGTCATTTAATTTGTTAATTAATAGTTAAATAGCAACAAGCGCATTGTTAATAAGTGGTTAATAAATGAGAGGTGGTTACATTTGCATCATACCTTTTAAGATATGACAAAAAACATACTTCCGTTTTTCTTATCCGTATCGCTATGTTTATGTAGCACAAATATATTACATGCACAAGTAGGTGTTATAACCACTGTTGTTGGACATCTACCCCCTAAGCCCTATAGCGGTGATGGCGGGCCTGCAACTTCAGCCCAACTGAATAATCCGTGGAGTACGGCTGAGGATGGTCTGGGTAATATTTATATTGCCGATGCTGCTAATAATGTTATCAGGATGGTGAATACTGCTGGTATTATTACCACTGTCGCGGGAAATAATAATCTTGGGGCCGGTTATAACGGAGATGGCATTGCTGCCACTGCTGCGCAGTTAAATAACCCTACCGGCATAGCTGTGGATGGCTCCGGCAATATTTATATTGCTGATGAAAATAACCAGGTTATCAGGGAGGTGAGTGGAGGTATTATTAGTACGATAGCGGGAACTCCGGACAGCAATAGTTATAGTGGCGACGGGGGGCCTGCCACAAGCGCTATCTTAAGTAATCCAGTTGGCGTAGCTGTGGATGGTTCGGGTAATATTTACATTGCTGATGCGGGTAATCAAATTATCAGGGAGATAACTGGCGGTATTATTAATACCATAGCGGGAATCCCTGATAGCTCAGGTGGTGGCGGTGATGGCGGCCCTGCAACTGCAGCAAAATTAACTGGCCCTGCTAGTATTGCTATCGATGGTGCAGGCAACATTTATATTGCCGACCAATATAACCAGCTTATAAGGAAAGTGAGCAGCAGCGGCATTATTACTACTGTAGCAGGAAATATTGTTAACATTGGTTATAGAGGCGATGGCGGTCTTGCCACTTCTGTTCCTGTGCGCTTACACGGTCCTCATGGTGTAGCTAAGGATGCTTCAGGCAATATTTACATTGCTGATGCAACCAATAATGTTATCAGGGAAGTGAACACTGCGGGTATTATTAGTACGATAGCAGGGAATGACCAATATGGCGCCGGTGATGCCGGAGATGGTGGCTCTGCCACTCATGCAACCTTAAATAATCCTGTGGATGTGGCTGTAGATGCTTCGGGCAATATTTATATTGCCGACCAAAATAATAATACTATCAGGAAGGTGAGCGGCGGTATCATCACTACCATTGCAGGAACTCCTACTGTAGCGGGCTATAGTGGCGATGGCGGACCTGCCACTGCTGCACAGTTAGATAAGCCTATGGGTGTAGCTTTAGATGGCTCCGGCAATATTTACATTGCTGATTATCTCAACAATCTTGTCAGGAAGATAGACACCTCCGGTATTATTAATACGGTTGCCGGAGTTTTTGCATTGGGTCATGGCTATACTGGTGATGGTAGCCCTGCAACTTCTGTCCCCGTAGGGCTGGATGACCCTGTTGGTGTTGCAGAAGATATTTATGGTAACATTTACATTGCCGATGCAGTGAACAGTGTTATCAGGGAAGTGAGTACCTCCGGTATTATTTCTACAGTAGCAGGAAACCAGACTATGGGAGGCTTTTTCGGTGGCGACGGTGGTGCTGCCACTGCTGCAAGTTTAAAAGCCCCCGGAGATGTAGTGGTGGATGCTTTCGGAAATTTATATATAGCTGACGCGGGCAACGATGTTATCCGGGAAGTGAATACTGCCGGTATTATTAACACAATAGCAGGTACTCCTTCCACGGGGGGGTATGGCGGTGATGGCGGGCTGGCGAATGCGGCGCAGTTAAATTATCCTTCAGGTCTGGCACTTGATACTTCAGGCAACATGTACATAGCCGATTATGGGAATAGTGTTATCAGGAAAATTAATACGGCGGGTATTATCACAACCGTTGCAGGAAACGGCGGCAGGCCCGGCTATAGCGGCGATGGCACCAATGCTACTGCGGTTCCTGTGCTTTTAAACCCTACCAGGGTAGCTGAAGATATTTATGGCAACCTTTATATTATAGATGCTGATGATAATGTTGTCAGGGAAGTGAATACCGCCGGTATTATCGCTACCGTTGCCGGAAATGAAAATTTACCGCATGGGTACAGCGGTGATGGCGGACCTGCTACTGCTGCGCAGATGCATTTCCCTGCGGGAGCAGCGGTTGATGACTCAGGCAATATTTATATTGCCGACCAGTTTAACCACGTTATCCGCAAAGTGAATACTGCCGGTATTATTACCACGGTAGCTGGAAATCAGGCAGCCGGAAACGGTTATAGCGGTGATGGCGGTCCAGCCACGGCGGGGCAGTTAAATTATCCTGCCGGTGTTACTGTGGATACATTGGGCAATCTTTATATTGCCGATGCTAACAATAATGTTATCAGGGAGGTAAATACTGCAGGCATTATTTCTACCGTGGCCGGAGACCATGCTGCGGGAAGTGGATATAGCGGCAATGGCGGACCAGCAACTGCTGTTCCCGTTCAGCTAAATGCTCCTTATAGTGTAGCGGAGGATGTTTATGGTAATCTTTACATTGCCGATGTAAATAACAATGTTGTCAGGAAAGTCAGTACTTCAGGCATCATTACCACCGTAGCGGGAAGTTATGCTTTGGGCGGGGGATATAACGGAGATAATATTGCCGCTACTGCTGCGCAGTTATCAGGACCTTCTGGTCTGGCTGTTGATAGTTCAGATAACCTTTATATTGCTGATAACGGTAACAATATTATCCGGAAGGTGGATACAGCAGGGATTATTACCACCGTAGCAGGAACTCCCGGTTCCATGGGTTATGCCGGCGATGGCGGGCCTGCTACTGCCAGTGGCGCATATTTGCACGCTCCTGTTGATGTAGCTGTGGATGACTCGGGTAATATTTATATTTCGGATAATGGCAACAATGTTATCAGGGAGGTGAATGCAACAGGGATTATTACTACCATAGCGGGAAATAATAATGCCGGGGCCGGGTATAGCGGCGATGGCGGGAGTGCCACTGCCGTTCCGGCACAAGTGAATAATCCTTCTGGTGTAGCCGAAGATAGTTATGGCAATATTTACATAGTCGACCAAAATAACAATATGATCCGGGAGGTGAATACTGACGGCATTATTTCCACTTTTGCGGGAAATGGCATTGCAGGCTATGCGGGAGATGGCGTTCTTGCTACTGCTGCGCAATTAAATTCCCCAACGGGCGTAGCCGTGGATTATTTGGGTAACGTTTACATTGCTGATGGGGGTAACAATGTCATCAGGGAGGTCAGTGGCGGTACTATTTCTACTTTTGCGGGAAATGGCACTGCAGGTTATATAGGGGATGGTGGCTATTCCACTGACGCGGAGTTAAATTTACCGGTGGGTGTAGCTGTGGATGGTTCCGGTAATATTTACATTTCTGATGCAAATAACGACATTATCAGGGAAGTGGTTCAGAGTTCGGGTAATATTTACACGATAGCGGGAACTCCACTTAGAACAGGATATAATGATGGAGATGCCTATACTGCACATTTAAATAATCCTCAGGGTATAGCCGTGGATGGTTCCGGCAATGTTTACTTTGCCGATTTAGGTAACAACGTTGTCAGGGAGATTAGTTCCGGTTACATTACTACTGTAGCGGGAAATCAAAGGTTAGGAGGTAGTTATAGCGGTGACGGCGAGGCAGCCACGGATGCAGCACTAAATAGCCCTCTCAGTGTGTCTGTTGACAATTCGGGCAATATTTATATTGCCGACCAGGGTAATCAGGTAATCAGGGAAGTGAGCGGCGGTATTATTAATACCGTAGCGGGAATTCCACTTAATGCGGGTTATTACGGGTTCGCTAACGGGAGACCGGCTACTAATGCTTTATTAAATTATCCCAGCGGGGTTTTTGCGGATGGGTTTGGTAATTTTTTCATTGCAGATGAAGATAATCAGCTTGTTGAAGAGGTGAGCAGTTCCGGTATTATTACTACTATTGCAGGAGATAATGCGGCGGGGCCTGGCTATTCCGGCGATGGTGAACTTGCCAACACAGTTGCAGCCCAGTTAAACAGTCCTGCCGGTTTAGCCGTAGATGGTTCGGGTAATATTTTCATTGCCGATGCGAGTAATTATGTTGTCAGGGAAGTGGTGCGCAGTACCGGTATTATTACTACTGTAGCTGGGAATTACAGTTTAGGCGGAAACTATAGCGGCGATGGCGGACCAGCTACCGCTGCAACATTAAATCCCAATGATATAGCTGTAGATGGTTCGGGCAATCTTTACATTGCTGATGCGAATAATGATATTGTCAGGGAAGTGAATACCGCGGGCATTATTAATGCTGTAGCGGGAACTCCCGGTTCTTATGGTTATTCCGGCGATGGTGTGGCTGCTACTACAGCGCAGTTGAATTATCCTACCGGTATATTTGCTGATGCTTCGGGTAGTATTTACATTGCTGACCAGAATAATAATGTTATCAGGGAGGTGAATAGTTCCGGTATTATTAGCACTGTTGCAGGGGTACATAGCGCAGGAGCTGGTTATGGCGGCGATGGCGAGCCCGCTACCAATCCTGCGGCAACTTTGAATTCTCCCCAAGGCATAGCGATAGATGGGTCCGGGAATCTTTATATAGCCGATGTAAATAATAATGCTATCAGGGAAGTGGTAAGAAGTTCGGGCATTATCACGACAGTAGCGGGGAACGGTAGTTTTGGTTATAGCGGCGATGGTGGGCAGGCCACTGCAGGACAATTATTTAATCCTGTCAGTGTATCGGTGGATGGCTTAGGGAATATTTATATTGCTGACGAGTATAATAATGTTATCAGGGAGGTGAGCGGCGGTATAATCAATACTTTCGCGGGATATTACGGCGGACCTGGCGGATATACCGGCGATGGTGGCCCCGCCACTGCCGCAACATTAAGCCCCGGTGGAGTAGCTGTGGATATTTCCGGTAATGTTTACATTGCTGAGGGAAGTAACAATGTGGTGAGAGAAGTGGTGAGCAGTACGGGCATTATTAATACCATAGCGGGAAATTATGCGCTCAGCGGCGATGCCGGCGATGGCGAACCGGCAACAACTAATGCCTATGCCACTCTATCGTATCCAATCGGCGTGGCGGTGGATGAGGCAGGCAATCTTTATATTGCCGATATAAATAACCAGGTTATCAGGGAAGTGGTAAGCAGCACGGGTATCATTACTACCATTGCAGGAAACAATAGTTTGGGTGCGGGTTATAACGCTGATGGCATCGCGGCTACCGCCGCAATGTTGAATTATCCGCATGGCGTAGCTGTAGATGGTTCAGGTAATATTTATATTTCTGACGTGGGTAACCAGGTTATCAGGGAGGTGAGCGGCGGCATAATTAACACTTTTGCGGGAACGGTTGGCGCCGAGGCCTATGGGGGCGATGGTGGGCCCGCAACAGCAGGACAGTTAGCTAATCCCACCGGTATTATTGTAGATGCCTTGGGTAATCTTTATATTGCTGATGAAAGCAACGACCTTATCAGGGAGGTGCTGGGCAATACCGACATTATTACTACTATAGCCGGATGTCCTGGAACGGGCGGTTATGCAGGCGATGGCGAGCCTGCTACTGCCGGTCCGGCACGGTTAAATGGTCCTGCCGGTGTAGCAGTGGATGCCTCGGGCAACCTTTACATTGCTGATTATAATAACAATGTTATCAGGGAGGTAAATACTGCCGGTATTCTTACTACCGTAGCAGGAAATTTCGACTCGGGCAAAACGTATGTTGGTGATGGCGGACCTGCTACTATGGCTGGTTTATATTATCCCATGGAAGTGTCTGTAGATGCCTCGGGCAATCTTTACATCGCGGATAATGGTAATGCAGTTATCAGGGAAGTAAGCGGCGGTACGATTAATACGATAGCAGGAACACCGACTATCACCGGTTATAGCGGCGATGGGGGACCGGCGACAGCCTCATATTTAAATGCTCCGACAGGCGTTACTGTAGATGATTCAGGTAATGTTTACATTGCTGATTTTACTAACAATGTCATCAGGGAAATAAATACTGCCGGTATTATTAGCACAATAGCCGGTGATATTTTAGCACGAGGTGGCTATGCCGGCGACGGAGAACCTGCTGCTGATACTTTTTTTGCGAAATTATATGACCCTGCCGCAGTGGCAGTAGATGCTTCTGGCAATCTTTACATTGCAGATTCCGTAAACAGCGTTATCAGGGAGGTGAACACAGCCGGTATTATCACAACATTTGCAGGAAATTATAATTTAGGCACCGGGTATAGCGGCGATGGCGGACCAGCCACTGCTGCACAGATAGGCAATACTACAGGCGTTAGCGTGGATGGCTTAGGTAACGTTTACATTACGGATAATGTCAACAATGTCATCAGGATGGTAAATACGGGAGGTATTATTACTACTGTTGCAGGAGATTATCTCAGAAGTTATGGCGGCGATGGCGGACCCGCAACAGCAGCAATAACAAATAATCCGAACGGCGTTGCAACAGATATTTATGGCAATCTTTACTTTGCCGATAAGGGGAATGAAATTATCAGAAAGGTAAGTACCGACGGTATCATTACTACCTATGCCGGAAACTATTCTTTGGGGGGCAATTATAGTGGCGATGGCGGACCCGCTACCGCTGCAGCGATAAATAGTCCTAACGGTGTAGCAATGGATGCCTCCGGCAATCTTTACATTGCAGATGGAGTAAATGAGGTAATCAGGATGGTAAATACTGCCGGTATTATTACTACTGTAGTGGGAACTCCCCTTAGTGCCGGTTACAGCGGAGATGGCGCTGCAGCCACCGCTGCTCAGTTAAATAACCCTTCCGGTGTTGCGGTAGATGCTTCCGGTAATCTTTATATTACCGATCTTGGCAACAATGTCATCAGGGAAGTATCCGGGGGTATTATAACTACTATCGCAGGGAATGATACTGCAGGGTATAGTGGTGATGGCGGACCGGCCACTGCTGCAGAATTAAGTCAGCCCAGGGACATTGCGGTTGATGCTTCCGGTAATGTTTATATTGCCGATTTGCTTAACCTCGTTGTCAGGAAAATTAGTACATCAGGTATTATTACAACTATTGCGGGAAATGGTACGCCCGGTTATAGTGGCGATGGCGGACCTGCTACTGCTGCACAGTTATATATTGTTGGCAGCGTGGCTGTGGATAATTTAGGCGACGTTTATATAACGGACCCGTTTAACCAGGTGGTAAGGGCGGTAAATTCCGTAGGTCTCATTTCTACTATAGCGGGAGATTATGCTTTGGGTGCAGGGTACACTGGAGATAATGGACCGGCTACCTTGGCACAATTAAATATTCCGGATTTTATAGCGCTTGATGCCTCGGGCAATATTTACTTCTCCGATAATAATAACAACGTTATCAGGAAAGTAAACGGACCATTATCATTATGCCCAACGCCAACCGTAAGTTTTGATGCCGCAAGCAGTCCGGGTGCCTGTGGAGGCAACGATGGTTACCTGTCAATAGGAGGGCTAACGCCTGATTATACCTTTGTTCTTTATTATACAGATAACGGCGCGCAGCAGTATCGAACGATAACGGCCGACAGTTTAGGAAACGATACTTTGGCGGCATTATCAGCTTCGGATACAATTACTGGCATTTATTTTCAAACTAATTTAGGATGTTATACAGATACGTTAGCAGGCCCCTATTCCGTTGGAGCCGGATCTATCACAGGCACTACCGCTATATGTGTGTGGGCAACAGGGGTTTTGTCTGGTGTTTCTTCGGGCGGAACATGGAGTTCAGTTAACAATGCTGTCGCAACTATAGATGCATCGGGTAATATTACAGGAGTTGCGCCCGGGTTGGACACTATAACCTACAGCTGTGGCAGTAATAACTTATATACAGTGCTTACGGTAAATCCTCTTCCATCGCTGTCTATTTCCGGCAACTTATTAATCGACAGTATATTAACGCTCAGCAGCAGCCTTGCAGCGGATAGCATAATATGGGAAAATACAGGCGGTAGGCTACAAACCAATAATGCAGGATGGCAAGCGAATGCTGTTACTGTAGCAGGACAAAGTGACACCACATCCGGCATAGGTGCGAACCAGTTGAATGGTGCCATTGCTGTGCGTCTGGATGATAATGGGAATCTGTATGTGTGCGATTACAATAATAACCGTGTCCAGAAATGGGCGCCCGGTGCAACAAGTGGCACTACTGTTGCGGGTACGGGAATAGCCGGCAACGCAGCGAACCAGTTAAATGGTCCTTATGGTGTTTATGTAGACGTAAGTGGCAACATCTATGTAGCAGATTTTTTTAATAGCCGTGTTCAGAAATGGGCGCCCGGTGCCGACAGCGGTATTACAGTAGCGGGACAACGCGATGGCACACCGGGTATTGGAGCGGACCAGTTAAATTTAGCTTCGGGTGTATACGTTGATGTGAGCGGCAATATATATGTAGCCGACTTAGGTAATAACCGCGTACAAAAATGGGCACTTGGTGCAACAGGAGGTATCACCGTTGCCGGACAAAGCAACGGCGCATTGGGCGTTGGCGCAAACCGGTTTAATGAGCCTGTTGATGTGAATGTCGACGATAGTGGAAATGTATACGTAGCGGATTTTGATAATAATCGTGTTCAGAAATGGGCGCCCGGAGCAACCGGAGGTATTACTGTTGCGGGGCAAAGCGATGGTACACCTGGCAGCGATGCAAGCCATTTGCACGGCGCCAGTAGCGTATATGTGGATGGTAGCGGCAATGTATATGTGGCAGATTATTTCAATAACCGTATCCAGGAATGGACGCCCGGAGTAACCGGCGGCATTACTGTGGCCGGGCAGAGCGATGGCACAGCCGGTATCGGCGCTAATCAGTTATACGCTGCGAGCTATGTAGCCTTAGATGACAGTGGAAATATGTATGTTGCCGATTATTCCAATAACCGCGTCCAGAAATTCTTTGATACAATTGTCAATACTTATGTTCCAACAGTTACCGGTAATTACACAGCAGTAGTAACTACATTTAATGGGTGCTTGGGTATAGACTCCTTTACAATAAATGCATTCCCCGTAGTTCCTGCTATTACAGGTATTGACAGCGTATGCGCAGGAAATTCTGTGACACTCAGCGATACTGCTGGAGGTGGTATATGGAGTAGTGCAAATAATACTGTAGCTACTGTGAACAGCGCTGGTGTGGTAACAGGCGTAGGCGCTGGCGTCGACACCATAGTGTATGCAGTAACTAATGCAGGGGGTACTACGACCGTGTTTACCCTTGTTACAGTGAACCCATTACCCAATGCGGGCATCATTAGTGGCAGCATAACAGTATGCGCATTATCATCAGATACTTTAAGCAGTAACGGAGACACAGGCACATGGAGTGCAAGTAATGGAAATGCTACCATAAGTGGCACAGGAGTGGTATCCGGAATAACTGCAGGCAGTGACACGATAACTTATACTGTAATCGACGGTTGTGGCACAGCCATAGATACGGTAATGTTCACAGTGAACCCCTTACCCAATGCAGGCAGCATCAGCGGCAGTACAACAGTATGTGCATTATCCTCAGATACTTTAAGCAGCAACGGCGACACAGGCACATGGAGTGCAAGTAATGGAAATGCTACCATAAGTAGCACAGGCGTGGTATCCGGAATAACTACAGGCAGTGACACGATAACTTATACAGTAATCGACGGTTGTGGCACAGCCATAGATACGGTAATGTTCACCGTGAATCCATTACCCAATGCAGGCACCATCAGCGGCAGCACAACGGTATGCGCATTATCATCAGATACTTTGAGCAGCAACGGCGACGCAGGCACATGGAGTGCAAGCAACGGGAATGCTGCGATAAGCAGTTCCGGTGTAGTATCCGGAATAACCGCAGGTAGTGATACAATAACTTATACAGTAACGAACTCATGCGGCACAACACAGGCAACTATGCCTGTAACAGTTGATACAGTTGCCGACTCGATAAGCGGGGTTTCGAATGTATGTGCGGGCGGTAGCTCGGTGTTATTCACAGATGCTACAGTTGGCGGTACATGGAGCACCGCTGATGGCAATGCGTCAGTTGACGGTTCAGGTAATGTAACTGGCGAAAGCACGGGTAGCGATACCATCATTTATACTGTATCGAACTCATGCGGTACTACACGGGCAACGGCGCCTCTGACAGTTGATGAACCCGCCGTAGGAATAAGTGGTGGCAGTGGAGATATATGCATTGGTAATTCTACTCTGTTCACAGATGGTACTCCGGGCGGCAGCTGGAGTACTGCCTATAGCTATGTCTCAATTGATGGTTCAGGTGAAGCAACAGGTGAAGCCCCTGGTAATGATAACATCATTTATAGCGTGACGAATTCATGCGGGTTTACGCAGTCAACACAACCTATAGAAGTTGATGCACCCGCCGTGTTGATAAGTGGTGTTTCTAATATATGCGCGGGTGGTGCACCTGTTTCATTCTATGAATCCACACCGGGCGGCAGTTGGGGTGTCACTAACGGAAATGCCTCGGTTGATGGTTCAGGTAATGTAACAGGCATAAGCCAGGGCAATGATGTCATCACTTTTAGTGTAACGAACTCATGCGGTTACTCGCAGGCAACTGCGCCGGTAACGATTGATGCTCCAGCAGCGCCGGTAAGCGGTGTTTCAAATGTATGCGCCGGCGCAGCCGCTACTCTTTTCACGGATGCTACGGTTGACGGTACATGGAGCGCAAGTAATGACAATGCAACTGTGGATGGTTCGGGTAATGTAACAGGCGTAAGCCAGGGTGTTGATACTATCTCCTATAGTGTAACAAATTCGTGCGGTGCAACCAATACTACCATACCTATAACAGTGAATCCCTTACCCGATGCAGGCAATATTAGTGGCGCTACAACGGTATGCGCGTTATCATCAGATACTTTAAGCAGCAGCGGAGATACAGGGGGTACTTGGAATACAACTAATGGTAATGCTGCTATCAATAGTATAGGCATAGTTAAAGGTGTAAGCGCTGGCGGCGATTCTATAACCTATACAGTAATCAACGGTTGTGGAACTGCCATAGATACGCTGATACTTACAGTGAACCCCTTACCAAATGCAGGTACAATCAGTGGCGCTGCAACAGTGTGCGTATTATCATCGGATACTTTGAGCAGTAATGGCGATGCTGGTGCATGGATTACAAGCAACAGCATTGCTACTATAAGCAGTGTCGGTGTGGTATCCGGAATAACCGCAGGCAGCGACACGATAACTTATGTAGTAACCAATAGCTGCGGCACAGCTATAGATAGTGTGTTGTTCACAGTGAATCCATTACCCAATGCTGGCAGCATTAGTGGTACAAAAAATATCTGTGCGTCATCATCAGATACTTTGACCAGCAGCGGAGACGCGGGCGTATGGGCGGCCGGCAACGGCAATGCAACTGTGAATATTGCAGGTATAGTAACCGGCGTAAGTGCGGGGCTTGATTCCATAACCTATACAGTAACCAATGGTTGCGGCACGGCTATAGATACAGTATTGTTCACAGTGCGTCCATTACCGGAAGCAGGCAGTATCAGTGGAACTACTGCAGTGTGCATTGGTAGTGTTTCCACCCTGAGCGATGCCGCTTCCGGCGGTATATGGAGCAGCAACAACATACGCGTGACTAATATAAACAGTGCAGGCTTGGTGAACAGCGTAAGTGTAGGAATAGATACGATAATCTACTCAGTAACCAATAGCTGTGGTACGGCAACTACATATACTGTTGTTACGGTGAATGCCCTCCCATCTGTTTCCATTTCTGGCAATTTATGTGCGAACAGTGCGGATACACTTAATAGCACCATTTCTTTGGACAGCATTGTATGGGCAAATACGGGAAGTATAGTGCAAACGAATACATTAGCACGGAATCTGAATGCCGTTACTGTAGCAGGGCAAAGCGACGGTGCATCCGGCAGTGGAGCAAGCCAGTTAAATACTTCCTTAGGCGTCTATGTGGACGGGAGCGGCAATATTTATGTTGCAGACCAAGGTAATAACCGTGTGCAGGAATGGGCTCCGGGTGCCACAAGCGCCACAACGGTAGCAGGCAATGGCACAGCAGGCACCGGGGCGAGCCAGCTAATTTTACCTGAAGGCGTGTATGTGGATGGGAGCGGGAATATATATGTGGCAGACGGAAGTAATAACCGGGTGCAGGAATGGACTCCCGGCGCTACGGGCGGCACTACGGTGGCAGGACAAAGCGATGGTACAGGAGGCACTGGAGCCGACCAACTATCTGTACCTACTGCAGTGTATGTGGACAGAAGTGGGAATATATATGTTACAGATTATAACAATAGCCGTATCCAGAAGTGGGCGCCGGGGGCTGATAGCGGCATTACGGTAGCAGGACAAAGTGATGGTACAGGAGGGGTTGATGCCAGTCAACTATATTATCCTTACGGCGCAGTTGTGGATGGCAGCGGCAATATATTTGTGGCAGACCTGTTAAATAACCGTATACAGGAATGGGCTCCGGGCGCCACGAGCGGAACTACCGTAGCAGGAACAGGAATAGCAGGTAATAGCCCCAGCCAGTTATATTATCCTGCAGGTCTCTATGTGGATGGCAGCGGCAATATATATGTGGCAGATCTTTTAAATAACCGTATCCAGAAATGGGCTCCGGGTGCCACGAGCGGCAATACTGTAGCAGGCTCTGGCATAGCAGGCACAGGTGCCAGCCAGCTAAATGGCCCCGGCGCTGTATATGTAGATGGGAGCGGGGATATATATGTGACAGACCAGGGAAATAACCGTGTTCAGGAATTTAAGGAAACTATTGTCAATGCTTATACGCCGACAACGGGAGGCAGCTATACGGCTGTTGCAACTTCTCTCGCTGGGTGCAGCACTACTGACAGCTTTATGGTGAATACTGCACCCGTAGTGTCCGCCATAACAGGCAGTACCGCCGGTATATGCGTGGGTAGCAGCACAACGTTCATCGATACTGCCACAAGTGGCATATGGAGTGCAACCAATAGCAATGCTACTGTAAATACAGCAGGTGTGGTAATCGGAGTGAGCGGCGGTATTGATACCATTATTTATTCCGAGACTAATACATGTGGTTTTGCAGATACAAGCCAGCCAATCACTATTAGTACAGGCGATCCATGGACAGGAACAACCTCAACAGATTGGAATACTCCAACAAACTGGGGCTGCGGCATAGTGCCTACAGCGTCTTTGCCGGCGGTCATACCTTCGGATGTTATCAATATGCCGGTTATCAGTTCCGGTACATTCACGGTGGATAGTTTCAGTGTAGCTTCCGGCGATACAGTTTCTATTGATGGCTCAGCAAACCTTAATGTGACAGGTACGGTAGTCAACTTAGGAGTTGTAACAGGTACTGGTACGCTTAGTCTTACAGGGACGGCGGCACAACTACTTGTGGGTGCTGGTAGTGTCAGCAATCTTGTAATTAGTAACAGCGCTGGGGTAAGCGTTAATTCCGGTGATACAACTTATATCACAGGGATGCTTACCATGGATGCAGGCACGCTGACCACTCATGGCGGACTTACGTTGGTATCAAATGCATCAGGCACAGCAAGTATAGGTGAAATTACAGGCGGTACAATTTCCGGTAATGTGAACTGTCAGAAATATATAGCTGTACCCGGAACAGATACCAACAGACGCGCATTCCGTTTCTGGGCTAATCCTTTCAGCGCTTCCATACCACTTAGCCAAATCGAGAAGTGTATTGACATTACGGGTAGCGGTGGGAGCATCAATGGCTTTACCACAACTGCAAGCAATAACCCGTCTTGCGAATGGTATAACCCGGTGATCGGCAATTCTTCTTCGACAAGTGACCCCGGCTGGACATGGTTTACCAGCACCAATGGCATAGGGTCCAACGCCTTTAAGCCCAAAGAAGGGATTAACTTGTTTATCAGGGGTAAAAAAGGTGAAGGACTCAATGGACTTCCGTACACGCCTTCGCCCCTAACTATTACTATGTCTGGTCCAGTCAATCAAGGCACTATCAATGATACTATGAGAATGGGTCCCCATTCAAGCTACAATCAACTTGGCAACCCTTATGCCTCGCCTGTGGATATTGGAACAGTAATTTACAATGCTAAAAATGCAACCAAGATTACGGGCTCCGCATTTTATGTATGGAATCCCTACCTCGCCGTGGGAGGCGCTTTTGAAGCCAAAACCATCAGCAGCACGCCATACTATCTTGAAGCGTACTGCTCGTTCCAGGTACGAACTTCCGCAAGCGGTAATGTGCTTACTTTCAACGAAAGCAATAAATCAACTATTGATTCGGAATCATTGCTGAGAGAAGAAGACCGTTTTGTGTCGCTGTTTATCTACGATGGCAGTTACAATATCTGGGATAAATTTTACCTGTCGTTCAATGAGCAGGCTACAGACGCGCTTGACGATTATGACGCTGGCAAGCCTGTCAATATCGATTTAAATTTTTATAGCCGCTCAAGCGACAATGAAAAATTAAATATAGATGCTCGCCCATATTCGGATAATAAAATTATTCCTTTAGGTATAACAACAGACTATCAGCAGCAATACATCCTTAGAGTTGAAAATGTTGCAATGCCTGCAAGTGGTCAGCTTTATCTACACGATAAGTACCTGAAAAAATATGAGCGCTTGGAACAAGGTACTGAATACCGCTTCAACATCATATCAGACCCTGCATCACAGGGAGATAATCGTTTTGAACTCGGACTAGGCAATATACCCAACGACGTGCAAGGCAATGTGAGCGAGTTGAGTATGCTCGTAAGGCCTAACCCTGCCAGTCAGAACGCTGTAGTTAGTTTCATAACCCCGGGTGCCGAAAATACCAACATAAGAGTACTTGATGTATCCGGAGCAGCCATTATGAATATTGACCTCAGCGCCCGACAAAAGGGAACGACCAGCCTCACATTAGACAATCTTGCATCAGGGGTGTACATGATAGAACTCACCTATGGCGACAAGAAGATAACACAACGATTGATTAAAGAGTAAGTGAGCGTTATTTGTGAAAGAGTATATATAGAAAAAGGACGGTGATAGTGTCGTCCTTTTTATTTTATTATTAGCTATTTTAAAGAACAACAAACCACAAGAATTCATAAATGCGTTTTGTAGCCATCTATCTATTGACGATAAAAAAATGTTAATATTCCGGAATAATAAATTCAAAAACTGCAACATAGCTTTTTGCTGCTACCTTCTAATTCCTATCTTTGTTCGTTCCTGAGAAAAAGTGGAGGTGTAATTTGCGAACAATTATTTATTAATTTAGAAAAAAAATTCCCGATAATGCGCAGAAGCGTAAGCCTGTTGCTTGTAATTATATTAATGGGTTCAGGCGCTATAGCACAAACCCAAAACGGCACAATCAAAGGATTTGTGTATGATAAAAGAACAGGAGAACCCCTGATCTATACTAACGTTATGATAATGAACAGTAAAATAGGCGTTCAAACAGACGTTAATGGGTACTTCTCACTCGCCATTCCTTCCGGAACTTATATCATGTACTCTACAGCATTAGGGTATGATACCGCATTTATCAATGTAAACCTGTTGCCTAATACTGTTGTTACTAAAAAACTTTTCATTTCGTCCAAGGAAACAGAATTAAAAGGAGTAGAAATATCGGCACGGAAGACTGAAAAACTTACCCATGTAAACACCGGTGTTACTACCATCACACCCCGCGACCTCCAAATGCTGCCCAGTGCTGGGGGCGAGCCCGACCTTGCGCAATATCTTCAGGTTATACCCGGAGTCGTTTTCACGGGAGACCAGGGAGGGCAACTATATATCCGTGGCGGTTCACCAGCCCAAACGGGCATTTACCTTGATGGTGTTACGATATGGAATCCATTTCACACAATAGGGCTTTTTTCGGTCTTTGAAACAGATGCTATCCGGAATACGGATGTATATACCGCAGGCTTTAACGCGCAATATGGCAACCGCACTTCTGCAATAATAGACGTGCATACAAAAGATGGAAACAAAAATGAAATTGCAGGTCTTTTATCGGTTTCCCCCATTATGTCAAGGGCTGTGCTTGAGGGACCTCTGGTGAAATCGAAAAAAAATGAGGGAGCAGGTGTTACCTTTCTCGTCACTGCAAAAACAAGCTACCTTGACCAAACATCCAAAGATTTTTACTCCGGTCTCGGAAGCCCATACAATAAAGGACTTCCTTACAGTTTTTCCGATGTGTATGCAAAGGTTACTTTTAATGCAGATAATGGAAGCAAGCTAAATCTTTTCGGATTCAACTTTACCGACCATGCGCAATTACTAAGCGATACATCAAAAGCGATACAAGGTGATTTTCATTGGACTGAAGTTGGAGCAGGCGCTACATTTGTATTATCTCCCGGCACATCCTCGACATTGATAGACGGGAAATTTGCGTATTCAAAATACAATATCAACTTTGACAATTATACTTTGCCAAATTATGATACCCTGCCAAGCACCAGCCAAATAAGCGGATTTGAAGCGGCTCTTAATTTTACCAATTTTTTGCCCAATTATAGCGAGTTGAAATATGGGCTTGAAGTAAGCGGTTATAGTACTACCCTTAGTTATTATACTTCTGCAGGCATCGGTACGAGTTTAAATCAGGTGAGCACACTTGCAGGCGCTTACGCTGTTTTCAGGGAAAATTTCGGAGGAAAATTTATTTTTGAACCCGGAATAAGGTTTCAATACTATTCCGAATTGCAAAAATTTTCTCCCGAGCCCCGCATAGGCTTAAAATACAATATCAGTAATAATGTGCGATTGAAATTTGCATCAGGAATTTATTCGCAAAGTATTATTGCCACCAAAAGCGACCAGGACATTGTAAATTTCTTTACAGGGTTCACATTAAGCCCCGACCAGCAAATTAATAATACCCAAAAGCAGCCTGTAAGCAATAACCTTCAAACAGCATATCACGTATTGGGCGGCATAGAAGTGGATATAAACAGGGTGGAGTTGAATCTTGAGCCCTGGTATAAAAACTTCCCGCAAATAAATGAAATCAACAGGTATAAACAATATGTAAACGACCCTGATTTTATAGCAGCTTACGGCAGCGCCTATGGCATAGACTTGTCGGGAAAATATAATTACAATCGTATTTACTTATGGGGTGCCATAGGCTACCAGAAAGTGGATTATACGAGCATTGGGTCTAACGGCGCGGAACAAACTTATCCTCCTCCTTTTGATACGCGCGTGAATATGAACATAGTCGCGGCATATACTGCCGGAAAAAAGAAGGACTGGGATTTATCAACTAGGTTCAGTATGCACTCCCCGTTCCCTTTTACGCAAACTCAGGGATATTACCAGCAATTAAATCTTGTTCAGAACGGTATAGGAACAAATTACCTTCAGCAGAACGGAGGAATTGGGCTGCTGTATGCAAATGAAATAAATGGAGGAAGGCTTTCCTATTATCATCGTCTTGATGTCTCTGTCCGTAAACGGTTCTCTATGACTAAAAAGACCAAACTCGATTTGACCTTTTCTGTAACGAATGTATATGACCGTGAAAATATTTTTTATGTTGACCGATATACCAATGTTCATATTTACCAACTGCCGGTATTCCCAAGCATAAATCTTACACTGAACTTTTAATTGCGCTTAATGATGCTACAAAAACAAAAACGACAAGTAATGTTATCCGCTTCATTTGCGGGAATCATCTTGTTGAATGTAGTATGTCATGCACAGGTTTTATCGCCTGATATCCCAGCCAATAAAAGTTTTGCCTTAGCCGAAGAACAATTTGAACAGCAGCAATATGCGCTCTGCGCCCAATCTGCAAGAACATATTTACAGCAGGAAGCGGTCAGTAACATTCAAATGCCCAAGGCAACGGATATTGAAAAAATAAAATGCTATTTGACGTTGTCGTCCATCATGCTGAACACCCCTGGCTGTATAGATTCGGCTAACGCGATGATAATACAAATGCGCAACTCCGCTTACAAACAACGTATCGCTTATACGGTTGCGCAATATTACTTTCAATACAACAAGCTTGCAGATGCCATACCTTATTACGAAATGACGGGTATTGCTAACCTCAGCAATAAAGAAATAACGGATGAGAAATTTGAATTAGCGTATTGCTATTTTAATAGCCGGAATTTCGATAAGGCTGAGCCCCTTTTTGCATCCATGAAGGAATTGAAAGACGGTAAATATTACCTTGCCGGAAATTACTACTACGGTTTGCTTGCTTACAATGAAAACGAATATAAAGAAGCATTACAAAGTTTTGGCAGGATAAAAGAAAATAAACAATACCGCGACATAGTCCCTTATTACATCGCAGAGATTTATTATTTTGAAGGAAACAGAAATAAAGCGCTTGAAGAAGCAGAAAAGCTTATCAAGAGAAGCGATAAGCTATATTACGATAACGAATTGCATCTGCTTGCTGCGCAATGCCTGTTTGAAGATGGTCAGTATAGTAATGCGCTACCGTATTTCGAACATTATTATGATAATACGGATAAAATAAGAAAAGAAGACCTGTATGAAATGGCATACTGCTATTACCGTACGGACGATTGGCAAAATGCAGTTGACAAATTCAAGGAACTTAACACCACACAGGATTCGCTCGGGCAAACTTCCATGTATCTTTTAGGAGATTGTTACCTGAAAATAGCTGACCGTCAGAGTGCGCGCAGTGCCTTCGGCTTATGTGCCGATATTCCTTATAACAAAGGGCAGCAGCAAGCGTCTATGATGCTTTATGCAAAACTGTCCTCAGAGATGGGATATGATGATGACGCTATACACCAGCTAAATAATTTGCTGAATACCTTTCCCAACTCAGAATATACCGACGAGGCAAAAACATTGTTGTCAGATTTGCTGATTAAAACAAACGATTATGTCGAAGCGCTTGACCAACTCAACGATGTTCGTAAGAAAGACGAGAATTACATGCTTGTCTATCAAAAAGTAACTTACGGATATGCCATGCAGCAATTTCTGAAAGGAGATATAAAACCCGCCGACAGTCTCCTTGCGCTGTCTTTAGAACATCCGGTAAACAGTATTTATGAAGCCGCGGCTAATTTTTGGCAGGGAGAATGTGCTTATCGGCTGCATCAATACAAAAATGTGATTTCTTCTTCACAGCAATTCGTAGATGAAAAAGTAAATAACACAACTTTGCTGCGGCTTGCGCCCCAGGCTACACAGCAACATGCGTATCTGAACATGGGTTATGCTGCAATGGAATTGCAGAAATACGAAGAAGCGCAAAAATATTTCAGCCTTGCTCAGGAAACAAAGAACGAAGACAATACTGCGGACGAAATTGCGATTTTGCGCGAAGCCGATGCGGTATTTATGCAAAAAAATTATTCTAAAGCCGTTGCTTTATATGACAAAGTAATAGCGATGGAAGGCGATGATGCAGATTATGCCCGCTATCAGAAAAGCATTTTGTTGGGCTTGCAGGGAAAACAAAAAGACAAACTCGCTTTGCTGCAATATATCATAGACCGAAAATCTCTTTCAAATTATGCAGGCAATGCTTATTACGAAGCAGCGCTCACCTATATTGAAATGAATAATTATACGCTGGCGCTGCCCTACTTACAAACGCTGTCCGATTCTCTTGCAGATAAAAGTTTTGCTCCAAAAGCCCTTATGAAAACAGGGTTTATATACCAGCAGACAAATGATAACAATAAAGCGATAGAGGCTTATACGCGCGTTGCAATTAATTACCCGGCATCCGAAGAGCGCCCGGCAGCACTCGACGCTTTGAAAAACCTGTATATCCAGACTAACCAGCTTGCTGTTTATACAAAATTTCTGAAAGACAATAACCTCCCGTCTGCCGATAGCAGCGCCATTGATTCAGCGTATTATGCAGCCGCTGAAAATCAATTTGCAAACAGTAAGTGGGAGCAGGCACAACTTGCATTTGCGGAGTATCTGAAGCAATATCCGAATGGCGCATTTGCAATTAAGGCACACTATTACAGGGCGGAAAGTAATTACATGCTTAAAAATTATAAGGATGCATTGCCCGATTACAACTTCGTTTTAACGAATCCCTGGAATGATTTTTCCGAAAACAGTGCCGCTCGTGCAGCAGCAATTGCATACAGCGAAAAAGATTACGGGAATGCACTCAACTATTACCTCAAGCTCCGTAATTATACCTCTGATAATTCCGTTTTGCAAACAGCCTTTAAAGGGTTGATGAAAACCAGCTACGACTCCGGCAATTTTAATGACGCCATAAAGTACTCGGATAGCATATTCGCCTTGCCCGGCGTGTCCACGGAAACCATTAACGAAGCCTTGCTCTATAAAGCAAAATCCCTACAACATTCTGATAAAGCTGACGATGCACTCAGCTTATACAATCAAATAAAGGACATGAAAAATGGTGAAGTGGGTGCTGAAGCATTGTACCGTATTGCGGAAATTCATTTTAATCAAAGCAACCTCAAAGAGGCTGAAAAGGATGCTGATGAAACCCGCCGTCAGACGGAAGGATATGATTATTGGAATGTAAGTTCCTATATTTTATTGTCTGATATATTGGTTAAAGAAAAAGATTATTTCAATGCAAAAGTGACCTTGCAAAGTGTTGTAAAAAATACAAAGATAGAAGAGCTAAAGCGCGTGGCGGAGGACAAGCTCAAAGAAGTAATAGTATTAGAAAAAAAACATAGTAAACTATCGGATGAGTAACTGGGTATGATTGTAAAACGTATTTATATACTGTCTTTTTTGCTTGCCGTAGCGCTTCGTGTTACAGCTCAGAATGCCGTACCCGCAAACGATACGGTTATTAAAGGCGCTTCCATTGAAGTTGTACAGTCCTATAAACCGGAAGTAAAACAAGTGCCAAAACCCCAATATAAACCTACGTTGCCGCCCGCCGATACTTCGCGCCTTTCTTTCAGTTACGAAGTGCCGCAGCAAACACTTTATTATACCTATGGCTCCATGCCGCTGCGTCCGCTTGCGCTGGGAAAAGACAGCGTGCAGCCCCCCTTTCCTGACTATGTAAAGTTTGGTGGTGGTAATTTATCGACGATCTATTTGGATGCCGGCTTCGGGCACTTTCAGGGACAGGATTATGAAACAGCCATTCACTTGCATCACATTTCTCAACAGGGCGATATTAAAAACCAGCAATCGGCATTAAGCGGCGTTGAGGCTGAAGGAATACTACACCGCAACGGCGACGACTGGCGTGCAACTCTTAGCGCAGAAAGAAACCAATATAATTATTACGGCTATAATCATAGTTTGTATGATTATAGCAGTGCCCAGGTAAAACAGACTTACACCTCTATAAGAGCGAATGTTGACATGCGTCATCAGGAAGACGGCGTTGGAAAACTCAATTACGACCCTTCTGCAACGATTTCGGTTTATGGTGCGAAATCTAATGTATCAGAAGCCACTTTTGGATTTATGGCCCCATTCACCTACGGCATAGACACCTCCCTACAAGCGCAATTGAGTTTAAATGCCATTTTTACACAACTCAGCGCAGGCAATGTTAACGCCGGTAACAATATAGTCATGCTCACACCCGGCTTTAACTTCCATAAAGAGGCGTTTTCCGGGCATTTGTTTCTTGACCCTGCTGTAGGAAAAAGCGGCGCTACACTGCTTGAAGACATGGTTGCTGCCTACAGCATCCCCAAAACTTCAATGACGGTAAGCGGAGGTTGGCAGGCATCACTGCGCCAAAATACATACGAACAGTTGAGCAGCGAAAACCCTTATATATTTCAGCCATCCTATTCCGGCTTATATTCAATACAACAAACACGAAAGGACGAAGTATTTGCCAATATTTTAGGCTCTGCCGGAGAACATCTTTCCTATTCGGCACGGGCGAGCTGGTGGGCTTATGGGAGTCTTCCTGTTTTCCTGAGTAACTATGGTGACCAAAAACAATTTTATATACTATATGACAATGTAAAAGCAGTATCATTGCAGGGTAATTTGAGATACCAGGTAGCGAATATTTTTTCAGCGGGAGTGTCGGCGGCGTATTTTAATTTTAACAACGGAAGCCTGCCACATGTGTGGGGAGAACCTGCTACGAAATTAAAGGGAGACTTGCTTTTCCGTCCTTTGACTAAGTTAACGATTACAGGCTATCTTGCAGTTCTTGGGGGTATTTACGAAAAAGATATTTATGGAAATACTTTGAAACTTAAACCGGTTCTTGATATTGGCGGTAGCGCAGAATACGCACTTCTCGACAGACTGTCGGTATTTTTGCAAATAAATAATATTTTTGATAACAAATACCAACGCTGGCTGGGGTATCAGGCTTATGGTATAAATATATATGGCGGATTAAGGCTAAAATTTTAAAACGATATACTAACTTACGCTCGATTTTTTTCATTCTTCCATGGACATTGCTAAATACATAGGGCTATTCTTATTAAAGAACCGATATTGTTACATACACGGCTTGGGGAATATGGAGTTGAAAAAAAAGCCCGCCGTTTATGATGGAACAGTGTTGCAGCCATCTTCTTATGAAGTAGTGGTAACACCGGGCGGCTCCATCGACGATAACCTGGCAAGCCTCATCGCCTTAAATGAGCAGACAAGTATATCGAAAGCCGCAAACGCACTGCGCGATTACAGTGTGCAGGCACGTACAGACTTGCAAGCAGGCAAAGAGGTAGCATTGCCTAACATAGGTAAGTTTGTTGAAAAAGAGGGTCGTATTCAGTTTATAACAGACGAAAAATTCAGCTTCACTCCTCCTGGCATCCCCACTACGCGCAATAGTAAACGCCTTAGAGAGGAAGTAAATACTTTCCCCAACATACAATCTTTTCCCACTCCCAAAAAAGTGGGTTCTGTAAACTGGAGTATGGTAATATTGGTTTTTGTTTTGCTTATAATTATAGGAGGGGGAATATACGGCGTCTATTATATGAAAAGCAGCAGCAATAACAATAATCAACAACATGTTACCAAAGCAGTGCTTCCAGTTAAAACAGATACAATAGTAAAACAAAACAGTCCCGATACCTCGTGGAATAAAATAGACACCATACATAATACCAATGATAGCCTCCCCGGTACAATGGCAGGTAATGCTCCTGCCGTAGTAAGCAATGAACCTCCGAAAGATTATAAAGTAGTTATCGGCTGGTACAAAACAAAAATAAGAGCTGAAAAACGTTACGAACAGTTGAAAGACAATGGGGACAGCGTAGAGTTTTTTACTAAAGATTCAACTGATTACCTGATACTTACCAAAATCCGATGCTCCCCGCCTAATACGCCGCATGTTTTAGACTCATTGCGTGTCTTATTCGGTTATAAGGCTACATCTATTTACAAGCCATAAGGTTCATTTCTCTATTTCAAGAAGCCTTTCCAATACCATAAACGCGGCTGGACAAACCATTGTGTTTTTCAACGTAAGCGATACTCGCTTCAGCAAAACATCCTCATCGGTATAAGGATAGCGGTGGCAATCGCTCGGGCGATGCTCATAAATGGAACAGCGGTTGTCTGAGAGTAGAAAGGGGCAAGGAGATTGTTTGGTAACATAATCGCCGTCTTTATCAAGGGTTAGATACGTTGCAACAAGTTCGCCTTCCTTAATATTCAGATGCTTCGCAATTCGCTTTATGTCGGGTTGTTTGAAACGGGGAGAATAATTTTTGCAGCAATTAGCACATTCAAGGCAGTTTATTTTACTGAAGGCTTCTTCATGCAACTCAGGCAGCGCTTGCAGCATCTTGTTTTTATTCCCTTTCTCCAGCAGCCTTTTGTATGCTTTCTGATGCTCTGTTGCCTGCTTTTTCCACTGCTGCGGTATCATTTGTTGTTATATAAAATTACTCAACGGCTTCTTGTTTCATACAAAGAGCGCTAAGAAAAATGTACTCAGCGCTCTTTATGTGAAATATATATACCATTCCTTTTTTATGGGAATATCCCTAACTCTTCATAAGCAACACCCACCTTATTGATAGCAACAATGAATGCTGCAGTACGCATATCAGATACTCCGTTCACCTTGAATTCTTCGCGGATTTCATGGTAAGCGCTTATCATGGTGTCTTCAAGCCCTGAGTAGACGAGGTCCACTTCATCAGGCCCGTGAAGGAGGTGTAAGCGTTCTTCAGCGCTTATTGATTTGCCGGTAAGTTTTTCAATATTTTGTACGAGACCGGTGTATTGGTTTTCGCTGAAGCGTTTGTCCATACGCCCGAAACGTACGTGGCTCAGGTTCTTCAACCATTCGAAATAGGATACAGTAACACCACCGGCATTGAGGTACATGTCGGGAACTATGATAACCCCTTTTGCATTCAGTATTTCGTCAGCATCAGGCGTTAAAGGACCGTTAGCTGCTTCTCCTATTATCTTAGCTTTGATACGTCCGGCATTAGAGCCATTGATTACATTTTCGAGAGCGGAAGGCAATAAAATGTCACATTCCTGCTCAAGAGTTTCGCCGCTGGTTTTAATATCAATAGCTCCGGGATATCCGAGTATGGAGCCGGTAGCCTTTCGGTGCTCTACAACCTTATAAATATCTAATCCTTTTTCGTTGTATATACCGCCCTCGCGTTCGGCAAGCCCTACTATAAGAGCGCCATTGTCGAAGAAGAACTTTGCAGCATGGTAGCCCACATTGCCGAGTCCTTGTACTATTACTTTCTTGCCTTCTATGCCGGTTGTAAGCCCAAGCCTTTTCATGTCTTCGGCTACGTTGCAAACCTCGCGCACACCATAGTAAACGCCCAATCCCGTAGCTTCTGTACGACCGCGTACACCGCCTTGTGTAACAGGTTTACCGGTTACGCAAGCAAGAGCATCCACTTCGCCTGGTTTAAGAGACGCATAAGTGTCTACTATCCAGCTCATTTCACGGGCGCCGGTGCCATAATCAGGTGCCGGTACATCAATGCCGGGTCCTATAAAGTTTTTCTTCACTAATTCCGACGCATAGCGGCGTGTTATATTTTCCAGTTCAAGTGTTGTATAATTTTTCGGATTTATCTTGATACCTCCTTTAGCGCCGCCGAAAGGCACATTTACAATGGCGCATTTGTAGGTCATAAGTGCTGCGAGTGCCATCACCTCATCCTGGTTCACATCCATGCTGTAGCGGATACCGCCCTTGCAGGGCAATTTGTGGT